>Ga0099364_10000045_pt1 | contig 176364 bp, 140 predicted proteins | sample TergutTh196P3_FD_73070 | JGI IMG/M metagenome (GOLD analysis project Ga0099364, IMG submission 73070) | Microcerotermes parvus P3 segment gut microbial communities from Pointe-Noire, Republic of the Congo - Th196 P3 | ecosystem: Host-associated > Arthropoda: Insects > Digestive system > Gut ... | reverse complement strand
CAAGCGGGCAGTGGCGCGGCGGCACGGCGGCTTCCACTCCGACCGCCATTTCGCCAAACCGCTTGTTATGTGTAGTTTGGCGGGTTTCTTCCGGCATTCCCAACAAAAAGGTGCTTCACTATCTGCACAACCCAAAATGCTCCTCAATTATACTCAATGTATTCTTAACCGTACTTTCTTCCGTTCTTACATGGCTAAACAGATTGTATTTACGGACTTCTTCTAATGTCTTCTCAATATTGATCCTAAACAGTTCATCCTGTACCGCTATCTTCTTCCCTGGTTCTTTAAGTGACAGGATACACTCTAAAAACTCTTTGTGGTCTTCGCGGCTTCCATAGTTCTCGCAAGTCGCTAACTCATGAGATACAATCATGCACGCAATCCTATTGTAGTCAGAAATTTCTACCAACAGATTCAACGGCACACTTACATCAGCAACTACCGTATTATCCTGCGATAGCTTGACTAGCTCTATTATCGCATATTCCAAGTATTCATCATATCCATTGTAATCACCGTCGGCTAAAAACTCCTCAACAGTTCTGCCGAAATATGCTTCCCAGTCCGTCACAGCTTTACGATTTGAAGCCCTCACTTGGTATTTCTCGTCAATGATGGACTCCCATATTTTAAAGTTATCCTCATGCCAGTTGTCATTGAAATGAACAAATCCATATTTCCTTGATAACTCTTGTGCAATGGTGGTTTTTCCTGCCATTGCCGTTCCTGTCAGGAAAAACACGTTCTTCAGGTTATGCTTTAAGATGTTCTCTGCTATATTCACTATCTGCCCCTCCCTTGAAGATGACTAATATTCTTGTCAATAATCCTCTTGCCGTTTATGCCAGTGTGAGCCAAATTACACATAACACGCTGGCGGCTTGGCGAACGTGGCGGTTTGGGCGTGCATTGACCAGAGCTATCACATGTGGTCAAGGGGCGCAACGGCAATTCGGTTTCCACTCCGACCGCCATTTCGCCAAACCGCTTGTTATCGGCAGTTTGCCCGGATTGACTTCTCTGTCCTTCATGTCATTTTGTACTGCTATTATTAAATATCAACTCGGCGTTAATTTTCACTTGCTCAATCATATGACCAATATTCCCTTCTCCTGCATATGCTTCCATATCAAAAAAATCGCAGTCCAAGTCAGACCATATCAATTCATTTTCATCGCCGGAAACTTCCACATCATATTTAAGCTTGCCAGCATACACTTCAACATAGCAGTCAGACATATAATACTTAAAATCCATTACATGAAATAAATCAACTGCTTCTTTTTCAACATTAGCTTCTTCGAGCATTTCCCTATATGCTGAGTCTATACCATTTTCACCGTATTCAATTTTCCCGCCTATAAGGTTCATCCTTCCTCTATAGGGTTCCTTTTTACGTTTGCATAATAATAAATGCTCAATATTCACATCGTACAATAGAATCACGTTATAACCTTGCATATTACACCGCCTAATATAACTAATTTGCCTTTAAAATGAATCATAGGCTTCATTCAAAGATTTGTCAATAAACTCGCACCGCAGTAGGGTGAATTGCCGATAACGCCCGGCGGCTTGGCGAACGTGGCGGATGGGGAACACCGCAGCACGGGTTTCCACCGTCGGACGGGGGTGCGGCGGCACGGCGGCTTTCACTCCGACCGACATTTCGCTAAGCCGCTTGTTATGCGACGTATACCCGGATATAGAAAATGCGTTTAGGTGCGGTAGCTGCTTTCCTTGTTACTTAATACGTTGTTCGAGTATTTCCAAGTTGTAAAGGCTGAAATGGTCGTCATACTTTGAGTTGATTAACTTCCTTTTTTCTGAAATGGCTTTCATAAGGTCATTCTTTTGTTCGGCGGTGAGAGCGTTTAGTATAGGCTCTTGATAGAGCATTATACAGATATAGTGAAACTTAAATGTCGGGTATTCAGCGAATTGATTTAGCTTGTTTAAGTCCATGCTGACAAATATCGGAACTAATACATCCGCAACATCGGTACGCACAAACAACTCTTGCAATCCGTTGAATTGGTCTTTCATTCTTCCGAAGCCTATTTCCAACGAATCGTAAAAAGCCATGTTGGCAATCATAGGATAGTTTATGCAAGTTTCCGCAAGCCCCGCAGTTGACATTTCTCTAAGGATATTTTCGGGGATTTGAAGTGCGGCAGCCCTGTCTTTCGGTTCTATTGCAGCCAATTCTTCCTGAGTCGGAAAAATGAATGTGTTTGCGTCATGCTCTCCTTGACCCGCAAACCACGTTGTACCCCCATCTAGCGGCGAACTGGTATCATCTTTCAAAATCCAAACAAGCACCACAACGGCAATAATGATTATTATTGCCGCAGAAATGAAAAGAGTTTTGCGTTTGATTTTCATACAAACACCACCAATTTAAGGTTTCTGCACCGATGACGAAATCTAAAATAAATATCTCTGTTTACCTCCGCACTAGGGTATATGTCGCATAACGCCCAGCAGCTTGGCGAAGTGGCGGATTGGGAGCGTATTGACTTGAGTTTTCACAAACGGTCAATGGGCGTAATAGGGCTTCTGTTTCCACACCGACCGACATTTCGCTAAGCTGCTTGTTATATGACGTTTGACCGGACTGATTCCATTTATTTAACATTCGTTTTGCTTTTATCCGTTCATTTGTCTATTTTTATAGCAAGGTTTGTGACTGCACTACCCATTGATTGCTGACTACCCCATTTGTTGTTAAACGAAATGTCGCTAATACTTTTAGTTTTAATCTTTATCATTTGGCTGCTCATCGGAATAAGCGGTAAGTGTTTAACTTGCATATTATACCACAGGAAATATCAACTTAATAATATTATTAAATGTTGGAGCAGCTTTTACTGCCGCTCCAACGATTGAACATTACTTCATGAGAATAGGAAACCAAATTTCCCACACATAGTTGTCGTCAATTGTACCACCGGGATACGAGTCAAGGTTTGGTACATCCTCATTGCGAATGTAATTACTTTGAGGAAGCCATTCGGTAAGTATCCTTGCCCATGCGGCAGAATATGCTACAGGCCCGGTTTCACCTTTTATAGAAAAAACAGCCCAAGTTGCCGCAGGAATGGTTTTGAATGACAAGTTTTCTATATTAGGTTTAGTGCCCTTGTATTCTGCCCCGATGATAGTAGGCGTTTTACCGTCAATTGAATTGAAATCATAAGCTCCGATTTGCCAAAACGGTGCGGTGTAAAAACTTGGATTGCCATTGTTAAAAAACGCTTGATTAAAAGTGCCGCTACCGTCGGGTCCGCTGCCGCCATCAAGAAATTCGCCCCATAATGTCTTTTCCCACGGAATATCTTCTTCCGAATACCCTGAAAGACCCATAATCGTGAAGCTGTCGTGTTGTTCGATTCTAAAATCCATATTATTCACTCTTTTAATAGTGAGTACGAAGGAAATTGGTGGATAGGTTTTTAGGGGAACACTCATTTTTCGAGCAAATAGAGGCGATACCCCATGTAATTCTTTAAATGCCCGAGAGAATGTTGATGGTGATTCGTAGCAGTATTTCAAAGCAATATCGATAATTTTAGCATTGCCGTTTTGAATGTCGAAAACGGCTTGAGATAGTCTTCTACGACGGATGTACTCTGAAATAGACATTCCTGCAATAAATGAAAATATTCGAGAAAATTCATATACAGAACAACCGACAATTCTAGATAACGATTCATACAATATCGGTTGAGTAAGGTTATTCTCAATATGATCAAGAACCTTATTCATTCCCTTTAACCAATCCACACAAGACCTCCTCTCTGTAATGATTATATAGGAGAGATGAATTTGAATCTTGACATCTCTTGCTATTTTCGGATAAATTCACTAGAAGTACATTTCAAATCTATTGAAAAATAATATCCATAATCATAAATTTTCTTCTTTGGTTTTTATGCCACCATGGACGGCGGCATATGTTTTAAGTTTATGTCACATAACTTGCGTATTATACGCAAGTTTGATTCCTCTCGTTAGATAAATCGAAACATTATAAGAGTCGCGCTAAACCCGCATCGCACTAGGTCAAATGTCATATAACATCCAAATACACGCCATAAGACTGTACGCTCTGTGTAAGTGCGTCAATGGCATTTTATTACTAAAAGCATTGATAGGTCGCAGTTTCCACGTACATTCTATTGATTATGCGCCATTGTTATTATATGTCTTCTACTGAGAATGCGCCATGTTTTCTATTTGTTTTACGCAGTTATAGGTAGTCGAGCGGGCTTTTCACATGCTTTACATTCTTCTGCACTGCTTTAGTGTATCTGAGCGTCGTTTTTATGTTGCTGTGGCCAAGCAAGCTCTGTATGTAACTGATGTCTGTGCCATTTTCTAATAAGTGCGCCGCAAAACTGTGTCGAAGCCCATGAATACCAACATCCTTGTTGATTTTTGCTTTATTCATAGCAGTTTTAAAAACGTTTTGAACGCTTCGAATGCTGTATTGACCACCGTTTTGCCCTTCAAACAAATACTTTTTGGGTTTGTACTCCTTGTAATAGCTGCGCAACTCATCTAAAATGCTTTCCGGCAGGTTTACATATCGGTCTTTCTTACCTTTTGCTTGTTCCAAAAGCACCTGCATATTGCCACTGTCTATGTCAGTAACTTTGAGATTCACGATTTCAGATACTCTGAGGCCCATTCCATAACACAGTTTCAACATTAAAGAGTGTTTCGGGTTGCTTACGGCGTCAAATAGCTTTTTGACATCGCGAACACTGATGTGTTTTGGCAATTGTGATGGCATTTTGGGGCGGGGTAGGTCAATGAAAAATTTATCTCTACCCAAAACCTGCTCATACTTCTGTCATGCTGAACCTGTTTAATATCCACTCAATCTGTTGATATGCGCCCTAGATTCTGAAACAAGTTTTTAAATGATAGAGATACCGTATGTGCCTACGAGGGGAGGTGGCGGAGGCGGAGGTGATATGTCTATTCCGCCGCTTATTCTAACAAATCCTCGACTTCGCAACCTAAAACTCGAGCTATATGAACTATAGAAATAGCTTGAGCCTTCTTTATATCTTGCCGCCCTTGCTCATACAGTTGTATCATGCGAAGAGAAACACCAGATTTTTCAGCAAGACTGCTTTGGGTTAAGCCTCTTGCCATTCTGATTTCTTTCAGACTATTATTATTTTTTTTGTTATTTGATATAATATCATTAGCAACATCAACGAATTTCGTAATATCAGCTTCATGTAGCGTTGGGTAAAGCGACAAAACACGCTTAAAAGTTAGTCCATTTCTATATAAATCAATAAAACGAAGTCCAGTAAACCATTGATAATATGCCAATATCCACCCCACCCAATATTCAGGACTCTTATCAATACTAGAAGTAGGAATAACATCAAGTCGCATACGTTTAGTACGGAAGTTTATTTCTGATGCTAACTCAGATCCAGATAAACCAGCTATATACTTAGGATTACCTCTTCCAAATTGTTTTGCAATCTCTGAAACGAAAAACCATACATATATATCATCACCTTCAATACCGCAATCATTGACAGCATAATCAAACATATCACCAAGGTTATTCATTGCATCATCCAGATACATTTCGTCGTATGCGCTCGTCATCATTACTCCACCCTTCTCTCAGAATATCAATTAAATAGGTCGAATCAGAAGCTCGCCGCTGTGCTCGTCCCCTTCGATATGCTAACCGAGCTTCACTATCTCTGCTTGTTTTCATAGGGAAAAAAACATCGCGCTCGGCAAATTCGCTACCAATAAACTTAATGTGTGAAAAGCCTTTTTCGCTTATGATAACAGTTTGCTCACCTAGTTTGCCTAAGTACATCGCATTTTCCAACTGCTCTAAAGAAAGAGTATTATTTAGGAAGGCGTTAGCAAAAGAAAAATATGAATCATCAGCGCGATAACCTATGATTAAATCGATCAAGTTTATATCAGGTAAAAAATTGTCTATTAGATATGCATATCCCTCAACAGCTATGTCATTGTTTATATTAAAAGTTCTATTCTTCAACAAAATTGCTAACCAATTAAGTATATTAAATTCACCACCAGATAAATGCATAGTAATTAATTCTGATGTATCTAACTCATAAATATTCGCATAACCACTACTCTCACTAGTACAAGCCCATTCTTTAGCAAGTCCAATATCATGCGTACAATAAAACCCGAGACCATAATCATTTCTTGGATTCCCCTCACCGAATATTGGCTTTTCGATTACATATTGAGACCCATGATAAATTGTAATTGTTGTTTCCATATGGACACCCCCTCTGACATTGTATCGTTATAACGATACAATGTCAATACTTATGTTTATTCATATTAATCACATAAAACTATATTTTACTATTTAACAAGCTATAACCAATATGAAGCCAATACCTAAATCCCCCGAAAACTAAAGTAATATTGTAAAATATACGAATATTAGAATAAGCATAGATGAATAAAAATAGAATAAGCTGCATAAGTATTTAGTGTAGCTTGCTCGTCATCAGGGGTGCGAAGAGGGGTATTGCATCTTTGGTGAAACAAGACGCAACCTAATGGGCATCGTGAAAAAGCCCCGGGCTGCGTTTATTCATTATAAATTGGAGGGTATTAGTATGAAAAAGTCAATCAATCAATCAACAATGGTAATCACAATCAACGCGCTTTCCATCATTTTTATCATTGCCACCGTCATATCTTTTATGAATGTTCGGTCAATAGGAGATTTGGTGGACCAAGCAAGCATCGACAGGTTCGAGCTGACATTCAACGCAAATAGGTTCATGGATGGTTCAGCTTATTTAACCAATGAAGTGCGGGCATTTGCAGCAACCGGCGACATCGTTCACTATAATAATTACTGGAATGAGATCAATGTACTCAAAAACAGAGACATTGGTGTAGAAAGGCTCAAAGAAATCGGTATAACCCAAGAAGAGCAGGCGAAAATAGATGCCATGGCTGCTTTGTCAAATAACCTTGTACCACTGGAAAGCGATGCCATGGATATGACAATGGCAGGAAAAATGGAAGATGCCATTGAAGCTGTATATGGAGAATCCTACGAAAGAACCATTAGAGAAATCAGAGGTATTAAAAACGAGTTTCTCACTATGCTTGATAATCGGGCAGCTCGTCATGTTGATGAATTAAACGAGCAATATTATCGTGCAGAAACAATTGCTGTCATCATGATTGCTATTGTTGGAGTATTGCAAATCGCCAATGCTATGATAATGATTTTGTCAACTATTCTCCCTGTGAGAAAAGTGCAAAAGGAAATGGAAGAAATTGCCAGAGGTAACCTTGCATCAGATTTTTCGCTACAACCAAACACTTCCGAAATCGGACGTTTGGTGAATTCAATTATAATCCTAAAATCGAATTTGAATAAATATGTGAGCGATATATCTGAAAAACTTGAGCATATGTCACAGGGTGATATGAACCTGAGCATTGACATCGACTATATAGGCGACTTTGCTCCGATAAAGTCCGCTCTTAATATTATACTCGCTTCTCTGAATGAAACCTTGTCACAAATAAATCAAGCTTCCAATCAAGTTCACACTGCATCGAAGCAAATAGCAGATGGTGCTCAGACACTCGCCCAGGGCTCCACAGAGCAATCTTCTTCAATTCAACAGCTATCAGCTTCTATTACTGAAATAGCGCAAAAAACAAATGATAATGCAGAAATGGCAGGTAGAGCGGCTGCACTGGCGAACAATATCATGGATAGTGCTGAAAAAGGCAGTAATCAAATGAACGAAATGATGGAAGCCGTCAACGAAATTAACCAAGCCAGCCAAAATATCAACAAAGTTATTAAAGTCATTGATGATATCGCATTTCAGACTAACATACTGGCCTTAAACGCAGCCGTCGAAGCAGCTAGAGCGGGTGTCCATGGTAAAGGTTTTGCAGTAGTAGCAGAGGAAGTGCGCAACTTAGCTGCTAAAAGCTCCGAAGCTGCTAAAGATACTGGTGGTCTCATCGCCAATTCCATCGAAAAAGCGGAACTGGGTTCACGAATCGCCGGAGAAACAGCAGCAAGCCTAGCTGAAATAGTAACAGGTATTAACGAAAGCAATCTCATCGTCAATGAAATTGCTAGATCCTCGGGAGAACAATCTGTGGGTATTTCACAAATCAACAGCGGAATCGAGCAGGTGGCTATTGTTGTGCATCAGAACAGTGCAACAGCAGAACAAAGCGCAGCCGCTTCTCAACAAATGTCAGGACAAGCGAGCATTTTAGAAGAGCTTATTTCCCACTTTAATCTTCGCAATGGTAACATCGGGCGTATGTCCTTGCCTCCAGTGGGTTCATCAGACAAAGATGGAAACAGCGAAGTTTTCACCAGTTCTGTTGGAATGGGAAAATATTGATATAACAAAACAATGGGGCAATTTAGTGAGTTTTCTAGCTAAAGACTCATTTAGCACTACATCATCAAGCGGCATATTATAGGGTAAAATTAGGGAGAATTAAAAAATGCGAAATCTTAAAGTTGGTAAAAAAATACTATTGGGCTTCGGTGTGGCATCCATATTGCTTGTTACTGTTGTGGCTGTTGTATTTTTCACAAACAGAAAAACCATCGTCGATTTGACATATCTCGGAAATGATGCCGAACTTCAAATCATGAACAACGAGTTTCAAACTTATTATTGGGAAGCACGAGTGGAAGCGGTGCTCTTGCTCACTTCCCTTGATAAAAATGCTTATGGGCGCACAAGCCAATCAATTACCAACGCCAATGCAGTACTCAACCGCATGATTGCCAATGTGGAAAACGATGAAGTAATGTCCAGGTTTGTTGGTAATGTATTAGAAATAAGAGAAGACCTGAGAATATGGCAATCAGCTGTGGATGTTTTAGAACAGAGCAACCGCTCGGTAGAAAAAGCAGCAGATATTTGCAGGGAAAAGCAGCTAGAGCTTCGAGAAGCAAGTTCAGCAGCTTACTATAATCAGCAAAACATATGGCAGACTGAGACAGTCGATGGAATTTCCGTGGAAGACATGCTCAGGCGCTCTGGCAGGCTTGATGAAACTGTGGTTTTTATCAGAGACATAGAAAGCTTAATTAGCACTGGTGAGTATATGTTCAGCTCTCGAGACACATCGGAGACTGCATCATTTATTGAGGAAATGGATAGAATCATCGATGTGGTTCAAGAAAATGGCGATGTAGCAAGGTATCAAGGAACCAAGGATGCAGCATATTATATGGTTGCTGTTCTTAATGATTACAAGACAGCTTTTGCTGAATTTGAAAGAATCAACAAACAAAACAAAACTGACATAGGGAAAGCACAGGATGCAGCCATTGCCTCACTGAGAGGTGCTGATACCCTCTCACTTGCATTGGCTGATTCAGTGCATTATTTCGCTTCTGAAACAATTGTCTCTAATCAAGCTGCATTATACAGGGTAGTAGTGGTGACAATCATTGCATTAGCAGCTTCTGTTTTCCTTTCCATATACATTTCCGGGCTTATAAGCAAACCGCTAACTACCCTCACTGCTTTTATGGAAAAAGCCAGCTCAACTGGAGATTTAATTTTCGATGAAACTGATCTGGCACAAATTGATGAAATGTCAAAAGCTAGAGATGAAACTGGAAGAATGATTTCTGCTTGCACAGCATTTATCAATCGAGTGACTGACATCAGTCGTGTGTTGGAAATCATTGCCCAAGGAGACTTGACACCAGATGTGTCTTTGTTATCAGATAAAGATACCATGGGACATTCCCTTGAAAAAATGATTGATGAATTAAATGGTATGTTCCATAAAATCAACGCCACAACCGATCAGGTTGCCACTGGTTCCAGGCAAATTGCAAACGGTGCTCAAGCTTTGGCGCAGGGATCGACCCAGCAGGCATCTGCAATAGAGTATCTGTCTTTATCCATCAGCGAAATAGCTGATAAAACTAACCAAAACGCAGGCATCGCCAATGAAGCGGCAAAACTTTCTGATACAATAAGAAGCAGTGCTGAAACAGGCAGCGCACATATGGACAGCATGATGCAAGCGGTACAAGACATCAGCGAGGCAAGCAGCAATATCAGTAAGGTAATTAAAGTAATAGATGATATTGCTTTCCAGACAAATATCCTTGCTCTTAATGCTGCAGTTGAAGCGGCGAGAGCTGGTCAACATGGTAAAGGTTTTGCTGTAGTTGCAGAGGAAGTTAGAAATCTAGCGGCTAAAAGCGCAGATGCAGCAAAAGATACAGGTCTGCTCATAGAAAACTCCATAGAAAAAGCAGATTTAGGTCTTGGTATAGCAACTGATACTGCTGAGTCTTTAAAAATGATTGTTGATGGAATAAATAGAAGCGCAGATATAATTATTCAAATTGCCAGATTATCAGAGGAGCAATCAGAGGAAATCAAGCTCATTAATACTGGTATAGAACAGGTCGCCCATGTGGTTTCACAAAATAACGCAACAGCTCAAGAAAGCGCAGCAGCTTCCCAAGAAATGAACAGCCATTCCGATATGCTAGCTCAAGATATTTCCCACTTTAGATTAAAGGCAAGCAATTCTCTCCCTCTACTCTCCAACAAAACAAGCAATAGTTCCTTTAAAACAATAACTGAAAAAGCAACTGACCTTGTTTACACAGGTAACTAGGATTCAAAAGCAAAATTACAACGCAGTACAAGAATAATCTAAGTGCTGCGTTGTATTGCAATTTATCCTATTGACAGTTGCAGGTATAGCTTGTATAATCTGCCTTACAGCAAATCTATTATGTTATTAATTGTTCATTGTTCATTGTTCATTGTTCATTAAAAAATCTGCGCCTGTAGCTCAGCAGGATAGAGCAACGGCCTTCTAAGCCGTGGGTCAGGGGTTCGAATCCCTTCAGGCGTGCCAAAATCCATGCAATTAGTATAATTGCATGGATTTTTTGTTGCCTTTAATTATACACTTTTCAAATACATGAGTAGTTAGGAATTAGGAGTGAGGAATGAGGAATGAATTAGTTATTTAGGGCTTTCCAATAATCGTTTAGTACTGATTCAAAGCGGATGCCCATGCGGGGGTTGGTGTTATCTGAATGAGTTAGCTTTATGGCGGTATGAGTATGATCTACTGCTATTTTTGTTGCTTCAAATAAACTTTTATCGCACATCAGAGCACCCATTAAAAATGATGCAAAAACATCACCGGTACCATAATAAATACCATCTATTCTATCACTCATGAAATATGTACTCTCCCCTGTTTCACCGTCAAGACAGGCAACGCCTATATCATTTTCATTTAAGCTAACACCTGTGAGTATTACTGATTTTGAGCCAAGACCATTTAACTCCCAAAGAATTTCCTCAACTTGAGCTATCGACATTACACCCTCCTTGAAGTCTTTACCTAACAATAGAGAAGCTTCTGTAAGATTGGGTGTAATGATATCACCATAGGAACATAGCTCAATCATACCCACTATATGCTCCTGTTTAAACATACTATATAGCTCACCATCATCACCAAGGACTGGGTCAATTAATACAAGGGTTTCCTCAGATCTATATAAATCTATTATGCTTTTGACTATATTGATTTGTGCCAAAGAACCGAGATAGCCACTGTAAATTGCATCTATGTGTATTTCTTCTTTTTTCCAATGCCTTGCAATTTCAAGCATATCATCGCTTAAATCACGAAATGTGAAATCCAAAAAGCCACTTGTTTGGGTTGATAAAACAGCAGTGGGAATTACAGCGCATTGCACGCCTGCCGCCGAAATAATTGGTAACGCAACTGTAAGAGAGCTCTTTCCTATCCCTGATATATCGTTTATTGCCATTACCCTTTTTTGTAAAGTCATTGTATCAGCACCCCCTATTAATGGTGTTTTCCATAGACATATACTATTGTTCCATACCATAACAAAGCAATCAAATCATAATAAAGTGTAAAAATATATTGTTAAAATAAAAACTAATTCTATTTTAGCATACTTTACTCCAAATATCATAGAATACACACAGTCTTTGTATTAAAATAACTTATTTTTTTAATCAATTATCCGAAAATATATAAAGGGCTACTCATATATTGAGCTATCCATAATACAAGTAAGAGGAAAGGGTTGCATATGGCAGTTAAGTTTGATGGTTGCGGAGCATATATATACGATGAAGCAGGAACGCTTTTGTTGAAAACAACCGTTGTTGATCATGATACAGTCAATTCTATTATTGAAATTGAAGAAGCACCTGAAATTGCCGATAGGGGGAAATACGATGTTTTGATTCTCACTGCACCTTCTCCCCATACCTTTTCTTGCATTGCTGAAGTGAAGCTTGACAGAATCGATTTAAAGCTATTTCGCGGTGAAAGAAAAGAACAACGCAACAATGTCAGATACGTTGTGAATGGACAGGTTGAAGTGACGGGATACATTCACGATAATAAGGTTTTTCCACTCCATACACCACAGGAAGCAATCCTTGTCAACCTAAGCAAAGGTGGTGTTCGACTACGTATGAAACTCAATTCCCTCAGCCTGGATGATATGGTACAAATTAAAATTCAGGTGGGTGACAAACCCAAGGTTCTATCTGCCCATGTGGTCAACACTCTTGACACGGAAGATAGTTCTGAATACGGCTGTAAACTTATTGACTATACTGATTAGCCTTATGCTTTATCATATAAAAATAGAAAAGCCGTATGCATTTTATAGTAAGGTTAGGTGAAATAAACAAATGTCGAACTATGTACTCAGTACAATAGATTCCCTATATGCGGGCATGGTTGTTCCTCAAAATATATATAATGCCGACATGTCATTGTTGTTGGTCACAGAGGGTAGTGTACTGACAGAGGCACGTATTGAGCAGCTGAAACGTTTTCACGATGGACTCGGTAAAATTTACATATCAGCAGAAACCGAAAAGCTGATTAACAAACGCAACGAACTTCTCAGAGAAGCTCCTTCCACCCGCGCCTTAGAAGACGAAACCGGTTATACGGGTATTAAAGAAGAAACAATAGCCATTTTAGAAAAAATCTCCCACGATGGCTCCGTATCGGTTCCTACACTATATTCTGTTTCGGAGGATTTATCCCGAGCAGTTGATGTAACGGCACCATCTGTAATCGTCGATCTTGTAAGTGCTTTAGCTTCCGCTGATGAATATCTCCAGCGACATTGCATAAATGTTGGTTTGCTCAACGGACTCATTGGAAAATGGCTAGGTATGTCAAAGGAAGATGTGGACACTTTGATACTGGTTGGGCTTCTCCACGATTGCGGGAAAGCATCGATACCCAGTAAAATCCTTGCTGCCCCACGTCCATTAACTGTTGTGGAATTTGAAGTAGTAAAAACCCATCCTGGGTACAGCGGTATGCTTATGAACGATTTTCCCGAAGTGGTGAAGCGTGCTGCTCGAGCTCACCACGAAAAATTCAATGGTTCTGGATATCCCGATGGACTTGCTGGTGATAAAATACCATTGATGGGTAGAATCACCGCAGTCAGTGATATATATGATGCTATGGTATCTCGTCGCTCATATAAAAACCCAAACAGCCCATTTAAAATCCTATCAGTCATTGATGAACTTCGAGATAGAGACTTAGACGGAAGGTTGGTAGATGTCTTTGTTACAAAAATGTCAGAAGAATTACAAGGCAAGCAGGTTGTACTGACAGATGGACGAGTCGCTTCTGTGATTTCCATTGAACCTAGAATGTTGGAATATCCGGTTGTGCAGGTGGGTGGCGAAATAATTTATACTAATCTCAACTTGTCATGTCTATCTCTATATTATGACAGTGAAGAAGATGATGATGATTACGATTATGAAAATAGTATAGAAGCATTCTTATAAATTACAATTTGTTTATTCATTCTATAACATCTTTAATATGTGACAAAATTTATGTTTTACAATTAACACAGCGACCAAGTTTTTCTTTGCTTGGTCGCTAATGTTTTTTGTGAAATATTGTTTATTTATTCAAAGGGGTAGAAAACTATTTCACCCAGTAGCAGCAGCTCATCATCGTCTGTGATAATGACGGCTCCTTTATAATATGAGCTGGTATCCAAAACGGACAAGCTCGCTACTTTGTTTGTTGCCACATTATCTATACCCATCAATAGGGCGATGGTAGCTAGAGCATCTCCATCCATTACACTACTGGCAATAATGGTTGCGCTTACAATTTTAGTATCCACTGGCATACCAGTTCGTGGGTCGAGTATATGATGATATGATACACCATCCATTTCAAAATAGCGACTATATACACCTGAGCTAACTATGGATAAATTAACAATCTCCACGGCACCAACGATTTCGCTGATACTGGCAAAGGGCTTTGCTATTCCTATGCGCCATGCTTCCCCGTCATTGTTGGTACCAATTGTCACCACATCACCCCCCAGCTCGATAACAGCGGAGCGTACACCATGGTCAATAAGATACTTCGCAACTTTATCGGCGATGTATCCCTTGGCTATTGCTCCCAAGTCTAACCATGTATCAGGGTTATCCAACTGGACTGTATTTCCCGAGACATGCACCATTTTATAATCAATAGTGCTAAGTGCCTCTTCTATGTCTTCAGGTTTTGGAACAACAGGGTTTCCATTGAAATCCCATAATGATGTCAATCTACCAATGGTAATGTCAAACAAGCCCTCGGAAATGGCGGAATAATAAAGTCCTGCTGAGATGACTTCAACGGTTTCAGAACTGACATCAACAGCTTCCCCTTTTCCATGGTTTATTCGCCAGACATCGCTACCTTCCACATTCATGCTGAGCATTTTTTCATACTCTTCACAGAGTAAAAAAGCATCAATGAGTAAGCTTCTGTCTGATGAATCATAAATAGATATAGTGCTAACTGTACCAAGGAGTAAACGTGTCTCACTAATATATTCTGATTCTTTTTTAGTTGAGCATCCATATAGGAAAAAAGCTATGAATACTACTGGCACAAAAGTTAGGTAACACCATTTTACTTTATATTTATTGTTTCCACTCATATGCTTTTCCCGCTTCAATGAGATTGTATCAGCTTAAGCATTGGGAAAATGGGCGACAAACTCCTTCAGAGCAGGGTTTTTGTTACCCTTTTTCCACATACATATCAAATCGAATCGTTTCTTCTCTTCCGTGGGAAAGTACTTTAATCTACCGAGTCTGTTTTCAGTAATGCTTTTGTCTTGAAAGGCAATACCATCGACAAATTCAACATAATCCAGCAACGCATCTATATCATGGGCATAACGGATTTTAGGATGAAAACCATATTTTGCACATACTTCGATTAAATCATCGCTGGAAGCTTGAGATATTGCCTTTCCATGTAAGACAAAAACTTCATCACGTAAGTCGCTGATTTTTATATCTTCTTTCACAGCTAGTCTATGCTCAGTTGACATTATGATATATCTTTCTCGCTCGTCCACTTGCACAGTTACGATGTCTTTCATTTTACCGATTTCTGTGGATATGGTAAAGGCAATATCGATGGAACCATCCGTTAGCTTGCTGTTTAATGTTTCAAAATCATATCTTTCAATGAAAAATTCCACATCCTTCGATTTTGAGGTATAGCTTCTTATTGCTTCAGAGGCTTTTGTTCCTAGATGAATGGACTCAACGCAACCTAAAAAGAGCGTTTTTATGCTTTCATCCCTTAGCCTTTTTACCTTCTCTGTTATGGCATCGATTTCTGGCATCAGACGATTAAATTCGTAATTGAGCAGTTTTCCCGCTGGAGTCAATTGTAATGCCCTTGGTAAGCGATTGAAAAGGGTCACGCCGAGTTCGTCTTCCAATAGCGCAATTTGTTTGCTTAGTGATGGCTGAGAGATATATAAGACATTTGCAGCTTTTGTAAAGTTTAGGTATTTTGCTGCTGCTAGAAAGTATTCTATCCGTGTAAAATTCATTTTTGCTGGAATCCTCCATTGTTAGTATATAGTATGCTCCTAGACTAACATTCCAGCTTTACCAAAAATACACCCCAAATCTATTTGTCTTATTGCACAAGCACACGACGGTAGTTTTTCTTTCCTCTTCTCACTATAATTCCATCAGCATATAAATCATCCGTTGAAAAACTGGTACTGATTTCCTCGATTCTTACTCCATTGACCTCAACGCCCCCCTGTTCGACTGCTCTGCGGGCATCAGACCTCGATGTGCATAAGCCAGATTTCACTAAAACAGCCAGGATGTCGATGTTTGAATCAGTAAAATCGTCTTTTGTTAGCTCCACAGAAGGCATATCAGCAGCGCCACCTGAGCTAAATAGCTCCCTGGAAGTGTCTCGTGATTGTTCAGCAACATCAGCTCCATGAACAAGGGAAGTAAGCTCGAAAGCGAGAAGCTCCTTAGCTTGATTTAATTCTTCACCTTGCCAGCTTTCCATAATTGCGATTTCATCTAAGGGTATAAATGTCATTTGCTTCAAGCAATTGATAACATCTCCATCATCGACATTTCGCCAGTATTGGTAAAACTCAAAAGGTGTGGTTTTATTTTCATCAAGCCAAACTGCTCCACTGGCGGTTTTTCCCATTTTGTTACCCTCTGTATTGAGTAATAGAGTAATTGTCATGGCATGGGAATCTTTGCCCAATTTTCTTCTTATTAGCTCAGTGCCAGCTAACATATTTGACCATTGATCATTACCACCGATTTGCACATTACAGCCATATGTGTTGAAAAGCTCGTAGAAATCAAAGGCTTGCATTATCATATAGTTAAATTCTAGGAAGGTTAATCCTGTCTCCATGCGTGTTTTATAACAATCTGCTGCAAGCATTTTATTTACGGAAAAATGCACACCAATATCACGGATAAATTCTAAGTAATTTAGATCCCTTAGCCAATCTGCATTATTTACCATTAATGCTTTTCCCTCAGAGAAATCAATGAATTTTGACATTTGCTTTTTAAAACATTCACAATTGTAGTCAATGGTTTCCACAGTCATCATTGTCCGTAAATCAGTTCTGTCCGAGGGGTCTCCCACCATTCCTGTCCCTCCGCCTACTAGAGCAATGGGTTTGTTTCCTGCCATTTGGAGACGCTTCATTAGCGAGAGAGCCATGTAATGTCCAACATGGAGTGAATCTGCTGTGGGGTCGAATCCGATATAAAAAGTCGCCTTTCCGTTATTTATGAGTTCGCCGATTTCATCCTCACTAGTCACTTGGGCAATAAGCCCTCTAGCTTGTAATTCTTCGAATAGTGTCATTTTGCTTTCCTCCTAAAAAAATAATCCCTCTGTCAAAATAGACAGAGGGCGAAAAATCGCGGTACCACCTCAATTTTCCTCTACCTTTCAGCAGAGGACTCAGGGGGTGCGGATACTCATATAAAAGTTCCATACCCCTGTGCTTTAACGGGCACCCACGGCTCGCACTTACACAACCGCAAAGGGTCTTCAGCGGGCAGCTCCTGATATGTATTCAATATGGGTATCCTCGCGCCTCTCACCTGCCGGCAACTCTCTGATAGGAAACTTCCCATATCTACTTCTTATCCATCACAGCTTTTTGCTATTCTAAAATATCACAATCTAAATCGGCTGTCAATCGTTTTTTGGAAGAAAGAAACAGGACAATGAAGTTTCATGTCCTGTTTCTTCTTTGTGCGTTATTAGTTTAAATAAAAGCTATTAAAAACTTGCGTATTTTTTCCTTGAATACTCATAAAGCTCATCGGAAAAAGCTGGGGTAAGAATAGATGCACCATAACCAGCGACTGTCAGTGGCTTACCCGGTATGCAGAATCTATCTACAAAATCTCTTGCACGGCTGCGTTGCTCTTCTTCTGAAGTCGTTTCAGGATCGAAACGATCTGGAGCAACGGCAATGATGATTTTATCGCCATAATGCTCGAACAATGCTTGGGTATCGTTCATCGGTTGGGGATCCCATGAGTCGATACCACCATCAATGAAGGCTTGAACCCTGTCATATCCATGTCCACAAGAGTGCAGAGATACATAACGACCTTTGGAGTGAATATGGTCAGTCAAGGCTTTCATGTATGGAACAAACATTTCATATGCTGTTTCCATGGAAAAGAATGGAGCCTTTTGCCCTGCCCAGTCGTCATGGATATTGATTCCATCGAAACCAGGCCAATATTCAATCATTTTGTCCACGACTTTCATGGCGAACTCTGTGGATTCTTCAAAAAAGGCTTTGACAGCATCCTTTTGCTCGTCATCAATTAGAGCAACGGCAGCAGGTCCGAATTCCATAAAGGAAACAAGCCTCTCGAACCAGAAACCATTGATGAGGGTTGGTTGATAACCGCGTTTCATATCGACTTTAAAGTCCTCTGCAGCCTTTTCCCAATCCCATTCATCCATGTTGGGGAATTTGATTTTATCCTTTAATTCATTTGCATTCCCGATGAAAGGCTCTCCTGGACGTACGATGGCGCCGTTGACTTGTGGCACATATTCCCATTCGATGCCAAAGGAATCCGTAAAATCTTCGATACCGCCTCTTCCCAAAGTCATGTTATACAAAGGAAGAGCGACCATGGCTGCGTCAATGGCGGTGGGTATCCAATAGGGATGCTTATCAAAGTACATCGCACTGATATTCTCCCTTGCGCTCACTGGTGTAGCTCTAATTGGGGTGTCGGGTCTACCTGCTCTGCCAGGAATAAAGTCGCCGGGTAAAAGCTCGTTTTTTTCAAAGGGGATTTTCCTATTCATAATCAATAATCCTTTCTAGAATAAATCATTAGTATCGTTTGCGAGTAAAAGATACTACACTTGACAGCAGTTGGCTATTTGTGCAGGAATCTATCGCCCGCTAACATCCTATGAGTGTAAATTTATACAATCAAATTATGATTGTCTTGCAGCAGCCGCTTCTGCTCTGGCTTTTGCTGCTTCGGCGTTTGCTGCTGCTGCTGCAACTGCTTCTGATTCTTTTACTCTATAGAAGAATAACATTAGAAGAAAAGCTGCAGCATACATGACAGAAGGAACTATACCAAACCATCTCACAAAGAGAGCAGTATTTGGCATAACTTGGGCAACACCATCGTATCCACCTAAATTGAGCATGATGGCAAGGGCAGGACCCGATGCCAGCAAACCAAGTTTAATGGGAATGTTGTTGATGGACATGATGAATGGACGGTTGTCAACACCTGTTTCCAGTAGTCGAATCTCTGCAACATCAAGATATAAGTTGATGCCATACGAAGTCAAAACAGTAGCGCATACGCCATTGACCAGAGTACAAGCAATGTACAAAACCGGATTTCCATCGGCGAAGAAAGCAATAACCAGATATAAGACACAGGCACTAAAACTTGCGAATAGATGGGAGTTTTTCTTTCCTATTTTTTTAGCCATCATAGGAGCCACTATGGTTGCTCCTAAGGAAACAAAACTCGATATGGTTGCCGCCAAAGCTTGAAGCAATACATTACCCGCTGAATATCTGTAGTAATAAATCGCACAGGCAGCGGGAACTTGACCAGCGACTGTTCTAATAACATCGGAGAACCATAACACCCAAAGCTGTTTAATACCAAGGGCATCTTTCCATTGGGTTATAGGATTGGCTCCGGTGACAGCCATTTTATCGGGAACGTAGAGGTCATACTTTTTAGAAACAACAAAAACTATGGACACTCCAATTATAGCAAAGAGACCCATAAACAGGTTTACATAGAAGTATCCATTATGTCCCATCTTGACAAGATATTCAATAAGCGGGAGAACTGTGGCTGATGTGAAAATCCTAGTGGCTGTTGAACCGCGCAGTCTCATAGATGCAATTTGTAAACGGTTTGCAGGGTTGGGTCCGCATATTTTTGCCACCAATCCGTTTTGAGCAACAGTGAGAAAGTTCATGGGGATATGGAGCATCATGTAGGTGACACACACTATGATCATTTTAATCGTAGTGCTGGTCGGCGGGTTTAGGAACATGAGGGTAGCTCCTGCATATGTGCATAGGCAGCAGCCCAAAACCCATGGTCTATACTCCCCTATTTTCGTGTTAGACCTTTGTACTATCGAACCTGAGACCAAAGATACAACAAGGTCTACAATACGTGCCACTGATAAAAAAGCTGCTATGGCACCAGCGTTCAAGCCTGCGAACTCAGTACAAAAATACATCATGTACGCGAATGAGACAGTGTTCAAACTACCAGTAAAACCATAGACTAGAAACATAATCGGCACTTGCGCAGGTAGGGTACTTTTCATTTCTGCTGGCTGTGCGGTGGTTGCACTCATCAATTATTCCTCCTTTTTAAATTTGGTTCTTCCTTAGGCAAATCAAAATCTTTGCCAATTGGCTGTACTCTATCAACATTTGAAAAAATATGCAATACATTTTTGAATTTTTTGTTAATTTTTTACTTCCTTTTCACGTAAAGCGTTTGCACACAACTAATCTGGATATTTAATGAAAAGACAACCGCCAACGGTGTTGTCCGTTGGCGGTTGCCCAAAGAATATAGAAAGGGAAATCAGAAAAGCTTATTTATAGGGGTCGAATCTGCGAGCTTCGTATTCGGTGGTCATCCATTTGCGCCTATTGACCAGTGGTTCGTGGTCGGGAGGTCCATATGTGCTTCCCCAGAATATAAAACCTCCGCCCTTTCCGAAAGTGTCTATGACTCTTTTTACTTCGGAGCGCATCAGTTCTTCTGTGCAAGTATCCCAACCCACTGGACCTGAGCTATCCCAGCAACCAACGAGAACCATTTTGTTGCCGTGCTTGGCTTTGATGCCCTCTAGATCATTAACCACTTGGGCAGGATTCCAAGCATTACAACCAAAGTCCATCCAATCTTCCACTGTGTCTTCGCAGCGTCCGCAGTTATGCATCATGATTGGCATTCCACGCTCGCGGGCTATTTTTGTGTCTTCCATTACGAAGGGTTTGATGAACTCTCTGTACATTTCGGGAGAAATAAATGGATTGAGAGCCGTTGCATAGTCATCACCGACTGTGTAAATATCAATTGGATAACGCTCCATGAATTCTTTGTTGACCGATGAATAATACTCATGCCAATATTCATACAAAGCCTTGACCTCATCAGGTTCTTCATAATATGACATTAACCCATTTGTGAAACCCATTAGATTCATATGGGGCATGAAATAGCCACCTGAGCCAGAACCGGTTATGGCAACAGCTGTCCTATCATATGTCAGATTATCCAAGTCTTTTTTTGCCAGCGCATCCCAATCGATGTCCGATAAATCCGGAGCTTTAACAATATCACGCCATTTGCGGATATCATCCAGGAGGAAGGCACCGGGTTTCGGCAAAGCCATACCGCCGGTATCTTCCGTGGCCACATACTCCACCCCCCAGATGTCTATACGATTTCCTTCGGGCGAAGTCCTACGCTCAACATGGGAAGAACCCATTCCGGCAACTTGCGGTGGAAGTGTGCCATAGGGGTCGGGACCCATGGCGTTCCTGGGAACAAACTCAGGCACGCCTCCTGTGATGCAGCGCAGGAAGTTCTCTCTCATTGATAATGATGCCATTTTGTACTCTCCTTTTGATTTATTATGAATCAGCCCCAGCACCGAAGTAATTGGTTCGGAAAAGCTTCGGCGAAAGGCCTGTTTCCTTCTTGAATACTTTGGTGAAATAGCTTTGGTCCTTAAAGCCGCAAAGGCTTGAAATATGTGCAAGGCTGGTATTGTCTTCCAAAAGGAGTTTCTTGCTCTTTTCCACTCGGACTTTTGTTATATATGCTGTGAGGCTCATCCCTGTTTCCTTCTTAAATATGCTACTTAAGTAAGACTTACTGAGGAATACTTCCTTTGCAAGGGAATCAAGGGAGAGTTTTTCTGAATAATGCTTTTTTATATAATTTGTTGTCTTAAAAACCACATCGGAATGCTTAATGGCAGCAAGGTCGAAAGCTTGTAGTATAAAACGTCTAACAATGTCCGATATCCATAATGCCAATTGGTCTGCATCTGAATGTTGCTCTATTTGAGAAATGAAATCTTCCGACAACCTGAAGGTCTCAGCTGGGTCAGCACCAGCTTCGATGGTGGCTCTGGATAATACCACAAGTAGTTCCAAAAGCCTCGCTTTAATTGCACGCACATCGAAATTACTATAAACGTGAATGTGAGCAAGCATTTCGTTAATCATTTCCAAAGCTTGGTTTTTTTCACCACAAAGTACAGCATAATGGAGGTCATTTTCAAACTTTAAAAGCATTTCGGCGCTTTTTGCATCGCCATCTGCATAACTGTCTTTGGCTTCGTTAATTTCATACAGGAGTTTTTCTTGATTTATGATTTGGCTTTCCCTTTTGTCTCGATCGCTATCTGCAATATATCCGGTGACTACAGAGAGAATCTCCGATATATGGCGAACCTTTTGAGTTGACATTATATTGAGCTTCGATACTGCCCAAGTCATTTCTGGAGCAGGCATATCGTAGAGGACATCATCGGTATCACCCATTACTATTGGACCCACAATTAATCCACCCGCCAGCTTCCCATCACTATCTGATAAGGATGCAGCGACAAAGGTTAAACCCAAGGGACAATAGTAAATATATGTGCCGTTCCATCGATGGGCTTCGTGACAACCGTATAAATGGGTTGTTAATCCCTTGTTTTTACCATATGTGCAATGGGCGCAAAAATCCCTCAAGTCGATCTTTGGTGATAGATAGGCAGGAGCATTCTCAGGAAGATCGACAATTCTACAGCCAATCTCCAGCAGCCCTGTAAAATGCTGCCTGTATCTCTCACATTCCATCAATAAATCGTCTGTCAAGGTTTACCTCCTTTTGGCATTGCGAAAAATCGCGCCGCTAAGTTGATTAATGCAATCCATGCACTTTCGTTAATTCATGTGTTAATTTAAAAAATCTCTAAGCTTCTTGCTTCGACTGGGATGCCTGAGCTTTCTCAGGGCTTTCGCTTCAATCTGTCTGATTCTTTCCCTGGTGACATTGAACTCTTTTCCCACTTCCTCCAGTGTGCGGGTGCGTCCATCTTCAATTCCAAAGCGAAGTCTGAGAACCTTCTCTTCTCTGGGTGTCAAAGTGTTCAAAACCTCAGAAAGTTGCTCTTTAAGCAAAGTGAAAGAAGCAGCCTCGGAAGGTTCGGAGGCATCTTCATCGGGAATAAAATCACCAAGATGACTGTCTTCTTCTTCACCAATGGGTGTTTCCAAAGAGACCGGTTCTTGTGCTATTTTTAGTATTTCACGCACTTTTTCCACTGGCAGACCCATATCTTCAGCAATTTCTTCCGGTGTGGGGTCATGTCCTAGTTCTTGTAGAAGCTGGCGGGAAATTCGCATAACTTTGTTGATAGTTTCCACCATATGAACAGGTATTCTAATTGTCCTCGCTTGATCAGCAATCGCCCTGGTAATCGCTTGTCTTATCCACCAAGTGGCATATGTGGAGAACTTATAACCCTTTGTATAGTCAAATTTTTCCACTGCTTTAATCAAACCCAGGTTTCCTTCTTGGATAAGGTCTAAAAAGAGCATTCCACGTCCTACATAGCGTTTAGCAATACTAACAACTAGCCTAAGATTCGCTTCAGCCATTTGCCTTTTTGCTTCTTTGTCTCCCCCGGCCATTCGTTTTGCAAGCTCCACCTCTGCCTCTGCAGTCAATAGGCTAACTTTGCCGATTTCTTTAAGATACATCCGAACGGGGTCATCAACGCTAAATGAATCCACTAGGGATTCTGGGTCAACTAATTCTTCTTCAGCTAAGGTTTCGATTTCCTGCAGTTCTTCGATTTCTGGTGCTATATCGTCTGCAGGTGGAAAAGCAGCTTCATCACCATCAATGGTGTCGATGCTCAAATTCTCCAGCATATCGTAAAATCGATCAATTTGGTCTTGCTCAAGGTTCATGTCTTCCAACACGTCCAAAAGCTCCTTCGAACTGAGACTTCCGCGCTTTTTTCCTTCTTCTACTAAAGCGTTGAGTCTTTCTTCTTTATTTTGTTCTTGGGTTTTTTCGTTGGGGTTTTCATCATTTTCCGCTACGATTCTAGCGTCCCGCTCTTCTATTTCTTTCATAATATCATCCAATCCATTAACCTCCGCTATTTTTAGTCTCTAATCGAGTTTTCAATTCCAACAAAAAATCGTTGTCTGGTGCTATAGTTCTAAGTCTATCTTCACGTATTCGCCCAATGAAGTCGCGTATGCTTTGACTGCTATATGGTATGTTTTGCATATTTCTATAAAGCATGGAAAACTCAATAGCCTCGTTATTGTCCAATTCAGATAAAATAAGGGATTCTCGCGTATCCTTATCCTCTGAAACCCGCCTTGATATGATCGAAAATATTTTTGCTAAAAATTCTGAAGTAAATTCTTCTTCTGTAAACCCAAGTTCCTGGGTTATAGAAAAATATGTGCTGTCCATTGTCAGGGCTCGAATAAGCTCTTCTTCCGCAACCGTTGACCTTTGAGTTTTGTTTCTATTAATGATGGGAGTTGCGTTACGACTGGTACCGACGGAAATGGAGCGTCTATTTTGTTCCTTTCGATTTGATGCTTGTTTTTGCCGTACTTTGTTTTCCACTTCATATTCTATCGATTGTGGCGATATACCGACAGCCATGGCAGCTCTCGCACTGTAAATTTCCCTTTCCGGTTTACTGCTGAGTTCCGCTAGTAAATCGACAGCAGATGAAATATATGCCAAACGCCCTTCGTCTTGGGTTAAATCATGGTTTTTTTCTATTGTATTTAGTCGATATTCTATATGATTATCGCTTCGCTCCAAAAGCAAGCTAAAGGCATCGGCACTAAACCTTCGCAAATAATCATCCGGGTCTTTTGAATCTCCCATATCTAGGACTTTGATTGCCATACCTGCATTTTCAAGAAGTGGAATCGCCCTTAATGTTGCTCTTTTTCCAGCTTCATCGGAATCATAGGCAATTACGACTCTATCTGCGTATCTAGACATAAGTCTCGCTTGATCTGCAGTTAATGCTGTACCCAGAGATGCAACTGCACCATCGAAACCATATTGATGTAATGTAACAACATCAATATTTCCTTCGGCTAAAATAAGTGTACCTGCCTTGCTTTTGCGTGCAATGTTCAAGCCAAAGAGGTTTCTGCTTTTAATAAACACAAGGGTTTCTGGAGAGTTTAAGTACTTGGGTTCGCCGTCACCAACTATCCGTCCTGAAAACCCAATGACTCCTCCACGAACATCAATTACAGGGAACATTAACCTGTTTCTAAATACATCATAGGTTCCGTCTCTTTGACCGCTCCTAGCTAGACCAGCTTCTATAAGCTCTTGTTTTGAATAGCCCTTTTCTTCCATGGCATCTATGAGCAATGTCCACGAATCTGGTGCAGCTCCAATTCCGAATCTGGTAACCATCCCTTTTGAAATTTTTCGAGATGCAAGGTAGTTTGAAACAGCAGCTCCTTGGGGGGAAGACAGCATACTATGAAAGTGCCGAGCTGCATCCGCATTGAGCTGGAGCATACGCTGACGCTTCGCTGCGTTTTGACCAGCAGCTGCGCTTTCGTCTGGAACTTTTAAACCAATCCGCTTTGCCATGGCTTCAATCGCATCCATGAATTGGAAGTTTTCGATTTCCATCATGAAATTAATCGCACCGCCACCTTTACCGCAACCAAAACAATAATAGATTTGTTTATCAGAATTTACAGAGAAAGAAGGTGTCTTTTCGCTGTGGAAAGGGCAAAGACCAAATTCGTTGTTGCCACTGCGCTTTGTCAGTTTTACATATTCACTGACAAGCTGGGTAATATCTGTCCTGTTAACCAGGTCATCGATGAAACTATCCGCAATAGGCATATGGAAAGCAACTCCCGATAAATTGTAACTTGATTGGGTTTATATACTTATATGTAATGTGTTACCTGAGATTGAGTCTTCATGTCGATCGTTCTTACTATGAATTTATTTATAAAAGGTTTATTATGTATAATCCACTATCGAGTACGGTTTTGGCTATATGGCTATATTTATTTTATCGAATTATTCAAGGTATCACCTAATAAAAACATTGCAGTTTGTAAGTTTCACCCATTATCCTCACATTTTTTCATTATTACATCTATGAATAATCATAATGTTCGGAAACGAAGGGGTTTTGGACGCATTTTTATCCCAGAAACAATACCCAGAGCGGCGAAACAAGCAACGATGGAAGATCCTCCGTAACTATAAAAGGGTAATGTGATGCCAATGACAGGAAGTAGTCCTAGACACATACCTATATTTTCAAAAGTTTGAGCCAAAAACATTGCAGCAACACCAGAACATACTAAAAGTCCTAGGGTATTATTGGATTTTATTCCAACATAAATGCATCTGATAATAATGGCGACCAACAAGGCGATTATGAGGACGCAACCCACGAAACCAAGCTCTTCGCCAGCGGCAGAAAAGATAAAGTCCGTATTTTGTCTGGGGATTACCTGTGATTGTGTCATCCTTCCCTGTCCCAGTCCTTGACCTCGAAAACCGCCCGATGTAATCGCTCTCACGCTATTATCAGACTGAAATAAAACATCCCGTCGAGTCACCGAATCGATGAGACCAGTCTGGGGATTGACAATAAGCTCGGGTAAAAAAGGAGCAAGTATTCTGTTTTTTTGCTGTGTGGTGAGAAAATTATTCCAAATCAATGGGGATACAGCAACAATTAAACCGCCAACGATCGCAAACCACCGTAGTTTTATACCGCCCACAAAAAGCATAACCACAAATATAAAGCCATAAACCAAAGCAGAGCCAAGGTCGCTGGAAATCCTGACAATCAAGCCGAATATCAAAAGAAATACCAATGCAATTTGTACGATGGAGCTGAAAGTATTAAGTGTTTTCCGATCTTTATGATTGGCTAGCATTTTGGCGATTACAATAATGAAGGTGACTTTTACCACCTCCGCCGGTTGGATTCCAAATCCAAGGAAACGAAGCCAGGCATTGTTTCCTGTTTCTTCTTCGCCGATTCCCCAGAATTGCAAGGTTATGATGAATAATGCACTAAAAATCAAAAGCAAACCAGATTTATCGGCGATGATGTCAACATCGAGATAGGAAAACATCACAAAAAGGACAAGTCCGATTACCATAGCTCCTATTTGGACATATATTTGATTGCTGGAGCTAGAGGAGTTTTTAAGCACGCTGGAAATCAATATCATTCCGTATATTGCGCTAATAGAACTCAAAGACAGCAGATATATATCTGCTTCACCCATGAACTTATATACAGTTCTAAAAAAAGCCCTCATATAAGCTACACCTGAATACTTTTCAACAAAATACTGTGTGGTTTATATAATCTGGAGCAATCTAGTGGTCTTTTCATGAAATATCTGCATAAACCTAGTGAGAGATTATTCCGATATATCTACTTCGATTATATGAAACCTCAAACTATATTACCATGTTTTAAAACAATAGTAAACTCTTTTATTATTTTAACAATAATGGTATTATTGTGTATGTTATTATAATATCACATTATTTGGTACATCGAGGTGGAGCAATGACAATTGTCACATATAGCGAAAGGGAAACAATTGAGCAGGGGGAAAAACTGGGAAAGACTCTTGTTTCTGGAAGCATTGTTGCCCTTTATGGTGGCTTGGGTGCTGGCAAAACCGCCTTTACTCGAGGTATCGCATTGGGGCTAGGCATTTTAATGGATATAACAAGCCCAACTTTTACCATAGTAAACGAGTATCCTGGAAAGCTCCCCTTGTTTCATTTCGATATGTATCGTCTCGAAAACGAAAACGAATTATTCGACATCGGCTGGGATGACTACATATCGCGCCACGGCGTATGTGTAGTAGAATGGAGCGAAAAAGTATCAAAAGCATTTCCAGAAAACACAATAAAAGTAACAATCGAAACCCACGGAGGAAACACAAGAAGAATCTCAATTAATTATTAATAGTATTTTCTCTCTCCGCTTGAGATGGGCGTAGGTACATTGGTTCTAGATCCGTAACTGGGGTTATTTTTGCTTTTTCGGCTGCTCGTGCTACTCCATAAGCTGTTTGGTATTTTAGTAGTTCGGGGGCTATTTTACATGTTATACCGATGTTAGACATATGCTCAAATACAAGCTGTGCACCATCTCCCACTAGGAGATATTGAGCATTGATGCTTTTTAACTCAGATGCCAAATCATCAAGGGAAATAGCTCGGTCGATGCAAAGCCTATTTACATCATTACCGCTGTGCTGAAAAAGAGCATTATACACTTGACTCCGCCGAGCATCCATAACTGAGCAAATTACATAACTACTTTCGCCGATCTGGTATGCCATCGCTTCCAAAGTTGAAATGCCACAAATTGGAATATCACCACCCCAGGCTAAACCCTTTGCGGCAGATACTCCTATTCTCACTCCGGTAAAGGATCCGGGACCATTGGCAACGGCAATTAAGTCCAAATCAGAAATTGAAACATTCAGGTTGTCCAGCATTGAATGAGCCATAACGAGCAAGGTCTTACTGTGGGTCAGTTCGCTATTTTGAAAATATTGAGCTAAAAGCATCCCATCGGAACACAATGCAACAGAGGCAGGATTCCCAGATGATTCCATAGCAAGTATAAGCAATTTTGCTACCTTCTTCCCATCGTGTATGTTTTTATGTCTTTATTTCAATTTCTTCGCTCAATTCTACCCATTGCATATAAAGCTCATCCAATTGCTCCTGTAACAAAGCTTCCTGTCCATCAAGCTCCATTAATTTTTCGTAATTAGTTGAAAATTCCTCTTTCGAGCTAGCTATATCGATTATTTTGTTTTCAAGAGCATCAATTTCTCGCTCTAGCCGTCTGATTTCCTTTTGTATATCAGATGGTTTTTTTCTTTGAGATTTTGAAGCCGCAGTGCTAGATGAAAGAAGCCCGTTGCCTTTAGATTGTCCTTTTTTATTATTCCTTTTAGCTGTACTTTCGTTCTCGAATTGATTATTAGCTACTTTTTTTTCATAGTAATCGCTAAAAGTCCCAATGAAGTCTGTGAAAACACCATCGTTTAAGTCCCATATCCTTGTGGCAAATTTATCTATAAAATATCTGTCATGGGAAATAAATATTAATGTTTCGCCATAATTGTCAACAGCTTCTTCAATCCACTCTCTTGAAGCTAAATCCAGATGGTTAGTGGGTTCGTCTAAAATGAGCAAGTTTATTTCATTTTGCATTAGCATACATAATCGTAACCTACTTTTTTCCCCTCCAGACAAATCACCCACAGATTTGTATACATCACTTCCGGAAAAATTAAAAGCACCAAGCCTATTTCTAGCCATTTGCGGGCTAATATCGAGTCCATATACCATAGTATCAACTATTGAGCGGCGAGGGTTCTCAAAGTTAATGATTTGAGGTAAATACGCAGCTTTCACCGAAGGACCAAGCTTAGTGCTGCCATTATCAGGAGGCTCTAAGCCCATAATCAATTTAACCAAGGTTGTTTTACCTGTCCCATTGTCGCCGATAATCGCTATACGCTGGTTGCCTTTTACTTCCAAATCCTGTATTTCAAAAAGCTTGCGTTCATTATATGATTTTGACAAATCTCGTATGGTTAAAACAGTGTCCGCTTGAAACTCCTTTTCGCCAAACTTTACTTGGAGAGATTTATCCTTATTAGGTTTTTCAGTCGTGATTGCTCTTTCGGCGCGTTTTAGAATAGAACGAGACTTTTTCATCAGCATCTCATTACCAGTACCCCATGAATGTAAACGGGCAGCAGCATCTCGCAATCGTTTTGCCTCTGCCTGTTCCCTTTCGTATCTACTCAGTTGCTCATCAAAGCGTCTTTTTCTTTCTTCAACATAGAAGCTATAATTACCACTATAAAACGCAGCCTTTCCATCAGCAATTTCAATGGCTCGATTAATCGTTTTGTCTAAAAAATACCTATCGTGGGAAACCACCAGCACTGTACCTTTAAACTTGCTTAAAAACTCCTCCAACCATTCTGTTCCCCTCATATCGAGATGGTTTGTTGGTTCGTCCAGAAGGAGTATCTCGGTATTTTCTAGTATGAGACGAGCAAGGTTTATCCTTGTCTTTTCCCCACCAGAGAGGGAATCGAAAAGCTGCTCCCTTTGCTCTTGGGGAATCCGTAAGCCGTTGACAACTCGATTTAATTCAATTTCAATGGTATATCCACCAGAACGTTCATACTCAAAAGCAAGAGCATCGTAAGCTTTAAGCGTTTCGGCATTTGAGTCATGAAGCATCTTTTCTTCTAATTTTTCCATTTGAGCTTTTATTGATGTCAAGTTGGTAAAAGCTGTTCTGAGCACATCGTCAGCGGTATAATGGGTAGGGAAAACAGGAATCTGGGAAATAAGTCCAATGCTTTTACTGGGATGCACCATTATAGAGCCTTCATCTTCAGAAATTTCTCCACATATGAGTTTGAGCAACGTCGTCTTCCCTGCTCCGTTTTTACCGAGAAGTCCGACGCGCTCACCCTCATTTAGGTTAAAAGTAATGCCATCAAGGACATTTACTCCCTCGACAAATGCTTTTTTTATGTTTTGAATGGATATAACAATCATTTATTGGCTCCATTTATCTTTGACCCACAGGAAATTAGAGTCTCCACTCATTTTATAGACTGTATAAGCTTAGATAATTAATCTCTGCCTTGTTCTTTGTCATAAAACTCACGGCTATAGTAGTATTGCTCTGAAGCTCCAGCCCATGTTAGCTCATCGGTTGCTCCCCTGGCAGCCATGTACATTCCACCACCACTGCCGTAGATGTCGATGGTGTTGCGGATTTTTTCGCAATACTCGTCTGTGGTAAGCTGCTGACCTGCAACAAGACCTTCAATAGATGCAGCAAAGCCGATTTTATCGCCATAGAGTTCCTTTAACTTTGGCATATCATTTGCTCTACGTTGAATCTGTAGAAAATCCACTCCCATTGAAATCATATAAGGCACAAAAGGCTCTATATGACCGCAGCAATGTAGTTCGAAAGCAGCACCCTTTGACTTGCAAGCATCAATAATACGTTTCGTTGGTTCGTAAATTAGGTCTTCCATTATTTGGCTAGACCAGAATGTGGCCTTTTCCGTACCCCAATCATCATTATAGTTGATGAGATCATATGGTACAAGCTCCAGCATACGTTCTACCATTTCAATGGTATAATCTGCAAAACGGTCGAAGAAAGCACGGCAAGCTTCAGGTTCCAGCATGATGGCTTCGCAAAACAGCTCATATCCACCCATCAATTGAACCAGGCGCTCTGATACCCCTTGACCAAGGCTTGCTCTAAGAGGCCTGTCCGGATTATATCTTGTGTCAAGAAACACTTTGGCGGCTTCTTCCCAGTTCTCTCCCCATTCGGGAAACTTTACTTTTTCTTCCCATTGGGTTACATCGTCCATAAACGCCCAACCTGGTTTATTCATCGGAGCGCCAACCTCTGGCACCCAGACATTTATAACACCCCAGGCATCTGTGAACTCTCTGCGTTCTGTGCCACCCCATTGGGATTGGTTTGGAATGCCAACACCTGTACCAATCGCGTAGGAATCAAATTCTGTCATGGAGTTGGGGACCCAAAGAGGATTGTCCCTTTTTGCTGCTCGGTAAAAATTCTCCTTTGGAGTAATAGGATAATCAGGTTTTGGAACTGCAAGGGTCTCTGTGGTTCCTGGTCTTGGAAGGTTGTATACCTCCACACCTTCTTGCATGAATGTCGGTCTTTCGTATTTCATATGCACTCACCTTTCATACATACTAGCACTTGGTATATAAAAACCAGTACTAGCTGACAAAATTTTCATTGTCATCTTGCATCCAGTTTCAAGTATGACTAAGACGATGACACAAGACAATGACGCTAATAGTATACTACAAAAAAGTCAAAAATATCAACAAAAAATAATAATATCTACCCATTGTCTATTTTAAGCCCTTTGTGATATACTAATATAAGCACTATTAAAGCATTATTACAAACAAGGGGTAAAATTATGGGTATACGTATAATCAGCGACTCCACCTCATACATAAGCAATGATATTGCAAAGGAATTGAATATTTTAATTATACCCCTGAGTGTTCATTTTCCCGATGAATCATATGACGAGGATAAAGTTGACTACGAATACTTTTATGAAAAGATACGCAGAGACAACGTGATTCCAACATCATCCCAACCATCGCCCTGGGAGCTGGAAACAATTTTTAGGGAAGTTTTAGAAGCAGGTGATGATATTATTGCAATATTTCTATCTTCTGCCATGAGCGGTACATATCACCATGCTCTAAGCGCAAAGGCCGAATTAACAGCAGACTTCCCCGACAGGCAAATAGAAATCATCGATTCATATACAAATTGTATGGCTTTGGGCTATATTGTGCTAGAAGCAGTCAAATCTGCTACTAACGGTTCTTCTTTCTCCCAGGTTGTTGATGCAGCTATATCGGCACGTAGCAAAATCCATTTCTATTTCACCCCCAAGACATTAAACTTTCTTAAAAAAGGTGGCCGTATTGGCACAGCATCAGCCTTGCTGGGTAGGATATTCGATATAAATACGATCCTCACCGTTGATATGACAAAAGGGATGACCCATTTATATGGTAAGACAAGGGGTTTAGATAGCGCAATTTCCAAAATATACAAGGTACTATCCCAAGACAGCGAAAAATATGGCTTGGAAGGCATTTATATTGGTCATATTAATTCTGAAGAAAAAGCCCTCGAAATGAAAAAACAACTAATGGTGATGTATCCAGATGTTAATATAGAACTATGTTCAATCGGTCCTGTAATTGGATTACACGTTGGACCAGGTACCGTTGGTTTGATTTATAGTACAAAGGAAGTTAAATATGAGCTCCCTGACTCATTATAGTGCCGTGGAGGTGTAAGTTGAAGGTCTATTTGCAATTATTTTTTACATTTACATATATTGGCGCAGTTTCCTTCGGTGGCGGTTATTCCATGCTTCCCATGTTTCAGCGAGAACTTGTATCTAAAAAGGCTTGGTTGAGCGAAACTGAAATGATAGACTATTTTTCTGTCAGCCAATGCCTTCCGGGAATCATAGCTGCTAATGCAGCTGTTTTTGTTGGTTACAAACAAAAGAAAGTTTTTGGTGGGATAATAGCTGCAATAGGAGCAGTGTTTCCCTCTTTGGTAATCATTACTATAATCGCAGCTCTATTGACGAATTTTGCTGAAATTGAGCTTGTTCAAAACGCCTTTGCTGGCATAAGGGTATGTGTCAGCGTTTTGATAATCAACACAGTCATAAGGCTGTGGAAACAAGCAATAATCGATAAATCAACCCTTGTACTCTTTTCCTTGGTGTTTTTGCTTTCTGTTCTGACTAGCCTTCCAGTGGCGATAATGGTGGCTGTCGCCGGAACCACAGGAATTGCAATACAAATGCTCAGAAAGGTTATGAAGGCGAAATGATATACTTCCAGCTATTTTACGAGTTTTTCAAAACAGGTTTGTTCGTCTTCGGTGGAGGACTGGCAACTATTCCCTTTCTACAAGAAATATCAGAAAAAACTGGCTGGTTCACCATACAGCAGCTCATGGACATGATAGCCATTTCAGAAGCAACTCCAGGACCCATCGGAGTGAACATGGCAACCTATGTGGGATATACCGTTGCAGGTCTCACCGGTGGTATAGTCGCCACCTTGGGACTAATTACACCAAGCATCATCATTGCTTGTATCATTGCTAGACTTTTATACAAGTTCAAAGATAGCCAATACATTGATGCGGCTTTCTATGGACTTCGCCCAGCATCACTTGCATTAATATGTTCAGCAGGTCTTGCAGTGCTTCGATTATCACTGTTTCAGGAGGCTCTCTGGCAAGATACAGGCTTGCTCATTAGTCTATTTAATTTCAAAGGAATATGCTTGGCTCTTGTGATATTTGCTTTATCCAACAAATTTAAAAACTTACACCCTGTTGCCTTTCTCGCCGCCAGTGCGGTCATTGGAATGGTCTTTCGTTTCTAATATTTGGTGACAAACATTCGACTTTAATATATTTATAACAGTATGACACAGCCCTTCTGTACCCAACGAAAATAAGGGCTGTGATTATTTATTGTCTAATTGATGAAAACTGGGTTAAATTTACCTAGTTTTCTTAGAAAAAATTTACTAATTTTACCTTGGGAACAGTCATGTTTTGTAAGTTTTTAACGATAAAATGAAATAGCGGTATATTTATCTTTTATTAATACTAAGGGGTATTTAATTATGTTTAAAAACAGGGGCATAAAATTTCAAATAACTACAATCACGCTGGCAATCAATATATTTATAATCGCAGTATTGATTACTTTGTCTGTTTTCCTCTTTGTGGGAGCGGGAAATAATCATATTAAAACACTGGAGGAAAGCCTCCACGAAAGTTTCGATGAGCAAATTAAAATGCTTACACAAAATACCTATAGCATGTTCGACTTCTATTATAACAAATGGCAAAGCGGCGAATTGACAGAAGCCGAAGCAAAAGCACAAGCGCAAGAATTGGTTCGAGAACTGCGCTACGATTATGGTAATAACTATTTTTGGGTACATCAAGACGATGGTTATTGCATTGCTTTATACGGTTCAGCCAAAGAAGGTACAAACAGATTTGATGAACTCGATGCACAAGGTACTTTTTTTATCAGAAATTTAATTAGCCAAGGTAAACTATCTGATGGTGGTTATAATGATGTATACTTCCCAAGGATGGGTAGCCAAAATCCTGATGTGGCAGAACCTAAGCGCACCTATAGCCTATACCATGAAGGTATAGGTTGGGAAGTCGGTACAGGAAACTATGTAAACGACATAGATGAATTCATAGCAGCAAGCGTTGCAGCTGGTAGTAGAGCTACAAGGCAAACCCTAATCCTTATGATCAGTGTTGCCCTAGGATTATTAGTAATATCTTTGTTTTTATCATATCTATTTTCAAAAAGAATCGCTGACCCAATATACAAGCTTACCGATGTTGCTAAGGATCTTGCCGATGGTAGGCTTAATGTTACAGAACATGCCAGCGACAAGGATAAAGCTGGATTATTTGGAGTGTTGGAACAAGCCTTTGAAAAACTCACCGAAGGTATCAGCGAGCAAAGAGATATGGTGGAACGCCTTGCAGACGGCGACTTGACTGTCCACATTGAACCTCGCTCCGAAGACGACACCATGGGTGTATCTTTGAAAAAGATGGTTGACAGCTTAAATGGGCTCTTCATAGACATCAACGATTCTGCTCATCAAGTTTCCATTGGTGCGAAGCAAGTTTCAGACAGTGCACAAACCCTTGCCCAAGGCAGCACAGAGCAAGCAGCAGCCATTGAGCAATTATCAGCATCCATTAGCGACATAGCCGATAAGACAAATCAAAATGCCAGCATAGCAAAGGAAGCGGTGGATTTATCTGGAGAAATCCTTGACAGCGCAAAAATGGGTAGCGAAAAGATGAATCTGATGATGCAAGCTGTTAAAGACATCAACGAAGCCAGCAATAAAATTAGTAAAGTCATAAAAGTAATAGATGATATTGCTTTCCAAACGAATATTCTAGCTCTTAATGCTGCGGTGGAAGCTGCAAGGGCAGGTCAGCATGGCAAAGGCTTTGCGGTTGTCGCAGAGGAAGTACGTAATCTAGCCGCAAAGAGTGCAGAAGCAGCAGAAGATACCAGTGGATTAATCGAACAATCAATTGAAATAGCTAATCTCGGATTAAATATAGCAAACGAAACTTCAGAATCCTTTGAAGAAATTGTAGATGGTATAAACAAAAGCGCAGACATTGTTGCACAAATATCAAGATATTCAGAGGAACAATCATCAGCAATCGATCAAATCAATACAGGTATAGATCAAGTGGCGCAGGTTGTCCAACAAAATAGTGCCACTGCCCAAGAAAGTGCAGCCGCTTCTCAGGAAATGAGCGGACAATCAGATTTGCTTGCTGCTACTATGGCACAATTTAAACTTTTAGAAATGCAAAGACAACCCTTGCTCACCAGCGGCATTCAATAAACTCACAAAGGAATTTATGTTTCATAGTCCTATCAATAAAATCTCAAGGGAACCTTAGTCAACACTAAGGTTCCTTTGAGGTTTATATGCATTTGTTACTGGTCATGGAGTAACAATCCAGTGTCATTGCGAGCAGCGTTGCGACGTGGCAATCTTAATAGACAGCAATTTAGTCGTAGTAAGAGCCTTCGCTAATGCTCTAGGATGACACGGTTTATACCTACATAATACCCCGCGACTTGTAGCATGTATTGTTATATACTAAGGTAAAATAAATAATACTAGTAGCATTATTTGTTTTAATAATGTATAATATTTTAAATTCTATGAAATAAAAAATATGTATTTTAAACATATTATGAGGTATACATTATGGCAAAGTTTTGTTCCGAATGTGGAAAATCCTTAGAAGAAAATATTAAGTTCTGCCCATCCTGTGGAACAGCAGTTGGAGAGACCCAGACAAACAACAACGAGCAGCTTGAAACAATTGAACAAACACAAATGGAGAGTATTGAAGAACAAATCGTTGACAAGCCTGAGGAGTCTGATTTGATACAATCTGCCGACGACTCTGCGGAGCAAGAAGAAATACAAGAAGAAACACAAGAGCAAGACGAAGCCCAGGAGCTAAACGAGATTCTAACTAATGATGAGCCCGAAGAACAAAGCGAGGCGCAGGTTGTGCCAATCCAAATAGAACCAGCACCTGAGGACAATCTACGAAAAAGAAGCAAACTCCCCCTCGTTTTATCTATAGTGGCAGTGACTATTATCGGAAGTATTATCGCAATCATATTAATACTTAACAATCGAAGAACCGAAGAAACAGAAAGCGCAACAGGAGGCTTTTCAAGTATAAACATACCTTCTGTTTCAAATTTACCAAGCTCAACACAAGAAGACAGCACTGACGGTGAAGATGATATTGAAGATATTGACGAAGCAGACACCATTGACGAAACAAATGAAAGTCCTGCTGGCATCTCTATACCCGAAATACCAACTGATTCGAGTAATTCATCCGAAGAACCATCTGGGCTTCCTATTCCTAGCATACCGATAATTGGTGATGAAAATGAAGATGAAACAATGTCAAATGAAACCGATAATATCAACAATTGGCTAAACATTGACGGTAAGATAAAAATTCCACCCCATTGGTCATATGAATTCCGTGCCGAAGAAGACATGGAATGGATATTCATTAGTAGCGAGGAAGACTATGGTTTTGTGGATTTTGTTCTAGGCAATATTATTGATGCACCTCTTGCCGATGTTTTAGACGAATGTGTTTATTATGAAGTTTTCTATTTCGATAATGGAAAATCTGGCTATATGCTAGTATTTGAACACACCATCGCCTGGGTCTACGCAGATTCATGGTGGGAAGGACTCATGCTCTATAACGCAGGAGATATGGATATGTTCTACGAAAACGAATCACTATTCAGAACATTCGCCGCAACAATGAATATATAAAAAAATACATGATAGAGCAATGCATCCCCAACACACCGCACCCCAAACCTTTTCGTTATGCATCACCTCCCCAACGCACCGCAAGTTTTTGTACTGCGTAACACCCTCTCAACGCAATGCACTCCAACCCATATCGTAGGGCGTGGCATCCCTGACACGCCGCAATGTTCCAAAGCAAAAGCAAACAAAAGCCATATATTTATAAAACAATTCAATCAATCAATCGGAGGAAAATAATGTCAAAAGTAGCCATAATTCGATGCGAAAGTTATGATGAAACGGAAGTAAAAACTGCTATAAAAAAAGGCCTTGACCTAATTGGTGGAGCCGAAACATTTGTAAAACCAGGAGAAAACATATTATTAAAACCCAATTGGATAATGGCAGTCTCCCCAGAACGCTGCGCAACTACTCATCCTTCTATATTTCGTGCAGTATGCGAAATATTCCTCGAAGCTGGCGCTAAGCTCAGTTATGGAGACTCCCCAGGCAGAGGTACCTCAGAAGACGAAACTACGGAAGCGGCATCCGCCACAGGCTTCCTAGAAATTAGCGAAGAGCTTGGGATTCCCCTTGCCGACTTTATCCACGGCAAGGAAATCCAAACTGAAATGCAAACATTTTTCGTTGCCAATGGACCCCTAGATGCCGATGGAATCATCAGTCTACCTAAGTTAAAAACCCAAGGCTTCTTAAAACTGACTGGAGCAGTGAAAAACCAATTCGGCTGCATCCCTGGTAGAAGAAAAGGAGCATACCACCAACAGCTACCCAAACCTGCTGATTTCGCTCGTATGCTCATCGACTTGAATATGTTCCTGAGTCCTAGGCTCTACATAATGGACGGAATCATGGCAATGGAAGGCAACGGACCCATGAACGGCGATCCAAAGAAAATGAATGTCCTTTTACTTTCCTCTGACCCTGTTGCATTAGACGCAACAGTCGCCCGCTTAGTGAACGTAAATCCTGAGTATTCCTACACAGTATCCCTTGGTATGCAAGCCGGTCACGGAACATATCTAGATAGCGAAATCGAACTATTAGGAGACCCCATAGAAAGCCTAATTTCCTATGACTTCAATATTAACCGCAACCCCATCAGCAATGTAAGAGGTCAAGGTGTTTTCTCTTTCGACAACGATGCTGGAGTACCCAAACCCTACATCGAAGAAGAGAAATGCCTCCGCTGCGGTGTTTGCATCGAAATGTGCCCCGTCTCACCAAAAGCCATTAATTGGGCAAACAACGGCACCGACGAATCCCAACCTCCCGTCTACGACTACAGCCGCTGCATCCGCTGCTTCTGCTGCCAAGAACTCTGCCCCCACGGAGCCGTGCTTATTAAAGAACCAGAGTAAAGTGAAATGAAAAGTCAATGAATAATGATATGCAACCGCAACAGGAGGTTGTCATGAAGACTAAAACAACGAGTACGATAGCAATCATTCTTATTTTGTCAATATTGATTACGCTAACAACTAGCTGCACAATAAGCGCCCAAACAGCTACTTATAATGATTCAGAAGATAGCAATCAATATGTATACAGGTCTAAATATGTAGCCTTGCCTGAAGAAGTAGATGATGTTTCCAGTCTTTCTGTTATTGGCGATAGAGTATATTTTTCTACACAAGCATTGAATTATTTACCCAACCATACAACAATCACTACTATTCCAAGGACAACGAGACTGTATTCATTCTTTCTAGATGGTACAGATTTAAGAGAACTGGAAAACTATGTCCACGATGCGAAGTTCGAAAATGCACCCAGTAATACGCAAGGTACTACAAGCATAATTGGAATGCAGGGTGATTCTGAAGGAAATATATGGATACTAGAAAAATGCCATCTATTTTATTATGATGTACCTGAAGGTTTTTATGAGCAATCTGATTATTGGAAGAGCCTCAACGATTATTGGCGACTTATATTCAGTGGGTATCTCTTGCGTAAACTTGACAGTACAGGAGCAGAACTTCAAAGAATTAACTTGAGCGATATAATGAATGAAATTGAGATCGAGCTTAAAAATAATTACGAAACCTTTATCATTGACAACGATGGTAACCTCTACATCGGTTCATCAAATGTTTTATTCATACTAAATCCGGAAGGTGAGTTTTTATTTCTATTGGATGCAATTGGTATATATAACAATCTATTCATGCTCTCTGACGGTTCAATCGCTCAACTAAATAGATCGCTAGAACATAATGATTCATCGACTTTCATAATAAAGAAAATCGATCTGGAGACAAGAAACTGGGGAGAAGAAATTATTTTATTTTATACTCTCAACAATGCAAAGCAAGGAATAGGTACATACGATTTGGTATATTATCAAAAATCATGTTTTTATGGCGTAGATACTATATCAGGAGAAAGTGCAGCATTGCTAGATAAAAGCAATTGTGATATAAACTTGGATTTAGTAACTGTTGATTTAATGATAATGCTACCCGAAGAGAGTTTTCTCTTTGTTGCATTTGCACCAAGTTATAGAAACCAAATTGCGACCTTACTGCATGAAATCATCATACTCTCCAAAGTGCCAGCAGACAGGGCTGTACCAAGAATCACGCTTACTCTTGCTTGTAATGGATTTATCTGGCCTGAAGAATTAGCTTGGTATCTAATTGTCTATGATTTTAATAAAAATAATAATAAATACCTACTCGAAATAAAGAACTATGCTTCCTATGATATTGATAAAGATGGAATTACAGGGTTAGAACAGCTCATTGCTGATATACTTTATGGTGATGCACCTGATTTAATTATAACTACCAACATTCCATATCGAAAATTTGCTGCTACTGGTATGCTGTCTAATCTATACACTTTTATCGATTTTGATAAACAATTAAAACGCGATGCACTAGTTAGAGGAGTATTTAACGCAGCAGAAGAAAACGGCAAGTTGTTCCAAGTATTCCCGACTTTTTTTGTTGACACAATATGGGGAAATCAATCTATTTTAGGCGAAAATAATGGTTGGAATTTAGATGAGTTCACACAATTTATGCAAGCCAACCCACAGTCATCATTTTTACGAAATAATTATGATAAAAGTGATTTATTTAGTAAACTTGTCATGCTAAATCTAGATAATTATATAAACTGGTCTTCGGATCTTATAAGTTTTAATACGGACGAATTCGTGAGCTTTTTAGAGCAAGTTAAAGCTATACCACTTAACGAAAGCTATAGACATGATTACAGTTTCGAATTAATCACAGACAATAAACGTATAATGGAAACTGGTGTTGTTGAAAGTTTCCTTAATACAATGCTGTTTTTACACCCATATGGAGAAGCTGTTTTTAAAGGTTATCCCTGTGAAAACCGCAGAGGAAATATTATCACATTTGAATATGGAGTTGCGATGACCAGCACATCAAAAAACAAACTAGGCGCATGGCAATTCATTTATGAAATTTTAGCAGAAGACAGAGCAATTTATACACTTTTGAGATACAAGAGCGATTATTTGCCAGAGGCAGGATTTTCGACAAACTATGCTGATTTGCAAAAGCATCTTGATGAAATCACGACACAAAGATACCATAGCGATGAACAAGGTAATGATGTACCAATTCCAAAAATCTGGTTTCATGAAAATAGCTTCCAGTTTATTGATGATGAGTATTTTATTAAGTATAGTCATTGGTTTAACGAAGGCACATATCTATATGCGATGTCTCAAAATGAAGCAAACAAAATACTAGACCTATTTGATACAGCATCATGTGTCATCGGGGAATATGATAATGAATTAATAAGTATAATAAGTCAAGCTGCTAGATATTATTTCGATGGTCGAATCACAGCAAAAGAAGCTGCTGCAACAATACAAAACAAAGTGGAAACTTACGTTGTTAGTATCATTGTTGAATGATTGAATATAGCCCAGAGATAACCGAAAGTGTAAAACATGATATGCTCCCCTGAAAGTAGACAATGGAAATAAAAACCATTGATGCTGAAAGGGAAGTATAACATAGGCAAGAAAGATTGACTTTCAAGCTAAACAAGCTATCCATATAGCATCAAGAGCTGTTATAATCACGATAACAGTATCTTCTAATTCTACTCATCAATATCTATCCACTCTACTCCTGGTTTTAGAGAAATCACAGGAATATTCGGATGCCTCTTTGCAATGAGCGTAACGAAGGGTTCAGTGTCCACAGCAGACGATATGGGTGGGAATGCATCGTCATAATGGTCGAGTAGTATCATCTTCGGCATCAAGTGATCAATAAAGGAGAGAGCATATTCGGAAATATCTGAACGCCCTTGAAGTGGCAGTATGAGCAAATCTGCGCCTATGGGGTATTCTGTATCAGCATCTAGATTCAAGCTGCCCAGTAACAAAACTTGTTTACCATCTGCTCGAATATCGTATACAATGGTTTCTCCTGCTTCGGTGCAAATCATGTTTTCTTTAAACATATAAATAAAATTTTTCCAGTATTGAACAATCTGCGGTCGGAAAAGTGTTTTCAGCACTATCCATTTATCAAAACCTATATGTTTACCCTTTAGCACTCTAATATCGAATGCGCCAATGGAAAACTCATCGTTTGGCATAATTTCACGGATGCTGACGTTATTAATACCCTTAGAGATGAGGACTTTGCGCGGCGTTGATGAGCAGTAGACATCGGTTTTACCTCCACCATGTTTCCATATAGTTGGTATGTCAACTATATGGTCAAGATGCCCATGTGTCACCAATATACTCATTACTGATGATAACTCGTCTAACAATGGTTTGTAACCTTTATCGTTAAGCGAAAAGAACGGGTCAAAGAGCAGCCGAGTTCCATCACTCTCAAGCATTATGCAAGCTGCTCCGTACCATTTTACTCTCATTTTGTTTATTTATCCTTCATCCTATAGCAATTCAAACATAATGATAATGGCTGCATAAAGATTCGCTACTCCATGTAATAACCAACTAGGAATTATTGAATTGCTTGCTTTTTTGTTTATATATCCCATGACCCAACCGAGTGAACCTGTGAATGCTATAACCAGCAATGGAATGGCAATGCCTAGAACTCTAAACATAGTCGCTCCATGTAAAAGCCCAAATAAGAGTGCTTGTAAAGTATTTCCAATGAGGAAACCGAGCTTATCGCACAGCTTTTTCCCTATAAAACCACGAAATAGTATTTCCTCAGCAAGCCCTGTGGCGAAAAAGGCGAAAACAATTGCTGGAACAAATGCTTTTATCCCTTGTCCGCCAAACCTCTCGTTTGCTAGTTGAATATCATCGGGTAGCATTGGGTCTAAAACAAGTGACATGAATACAATGATTAACAAAGATATGAAAACTGCAATCGTAAATGTCTTTTTCTCAATCACTATTGGTTTCCTCAAACCAATCCATATAAAGAAAGAAAATTCTGTCCTGGCGGTTACGAGCCACCATATAAGAGGGATGATTGACATTGCAAAAAGTTGAACTATTGCTGTCAGCAATTCATTTACAAGCACGGATTATTCCTCTATTTCTGTCGATTTAACAAGACTCATAACACGTTTCAGTGGTCGCATTGAATATAGTTGTAAATACTATACCATATAATACTAGTTTTCCCAACCATTTTCAGTAACACCAAAAGACGGACCTTCTGTACGACTAAAATCGTTCTGAAAGTCCGTCCTTTTATTTTATTAATGAGCTAATTTGTATCTCTCCACTCAGCGATGTATTGCATTATTGATTGTTGTCTATTACTGCACTCATCGCTGACAGCTCTTTTCGCTACTTCAAAGGATTCTACACCCAGTTTCCATTTGTCAAAGCTTCTGTCCAGCTCTTCTCCAAAAAATGCAAAGGCTGTGGCACCCATGGTATAGACATTTGTAACTTCATCTATGTCAGCACCCAGTTCAAATTCTTCCGGTGACATAAAACGAGAACTACCCCACATTCGCCCGATTGGGTTCTTATAAGGCATTTTTGCATAGAGCTCAATATCGCATAGGACTGTCTGCTCTAGCTCGAAATCATACATGATGCAACCATCATAAAAGTCTATAGCAACATAACCCTGTTTCGCAACATGGGCATGGAAATCCAATATATCATCAAAGATAATCAATCTAGTTTCAAGAGGCATTTGTAAAAACTTCTCACGAGAGATAGGATATTGCTTGCCCATACACTGTGCATCAGTCCATTCAAATATTGTGGCAAAACCACCACCGATTTCTTCTGCATCGATTAGCCTATTGAGTATCGGATGCTCTAAATCGCGGTATATCTGCACAGTATTATTCATCCTAGAAATGGCTTCTTCAGGGCTGACATTGCTGCGAGCAGTCGGCGCACCAGCAAATTTTACGAAGATTTTATTGCTGGCATTTGTTATCCCAAAACAGATATTACCCGAATCTTGGTCATCGAATACTTTAAACACTTTCCCATATTTACTAAGAAAGGAAAAATCAAAGGGTGATTTGAGATTAAAAGACACATCATCAATCCATTGGACGACAAGCTCGCTTGATTCCGCCATTTCGCACCACTCCCTTTACAAAGATAAGGCAATTTTATGTCAGCATGATACCAGCGTCAATATGTGTAATGTTATATTTTCGTAAAATTGCTGTAAACGCAGATGAACAGACCAATACTATTTATATTGCTTTTAGTTTATCATTCGGGTACAATATTCAAACAATGTAAGTGAAAGGAGAACAACAATGGCTGGTAATTTTATGGAGCGGTATGGGAAATATTTCGAGGATTTTCCAGATATTGATATGTATCTGGATAGGATTGGATTAAAGGGTACTCATATCCCTAAGACTCGTGAAGGTTTAGATATGTTGCAATTCGCTCATTTATGTGCAATACCATTCGAAAACCTAGACTTATGGGATTTCGATACGCAAATCGAATTTGATATTCCTAGCTTGTGGGATAAGATAATTATACGTAAAAGAGGCGGATATTGCTTTGAATTAAATGCATTTTACTACAATCTATTGCAAAGGCTTGGCTTTGAAGTGTTTCCCGTCGCTGCCAGGAGTGTACCTGTAGATGGAAAGGATCTATTTCCTGCTTCCATGCATCGAATGACAGTAGCTGTAATTGATGGTAAAAGATATGTCACCGATGTAGGATTCGGTTCAGCAGCTGCTGCACGTGCCTCTATTTGCCTTGATGATTATGATGAACAGGACATAAAAGGTTCAATCCACACAGTTGAAGATATGCCAGATTATAATAAACTGGTCATTCGTCACACAGATGAAGGGCCAGCTCATATATTCAAATTCATGTGTCTTCCATATCCCCATTTAGACTTCATTGGAGCGAATCATTATATGTCAGCAACTGGCTTTAGAGGAAGGCGCATGGTTCAGATGCACACACCAAAGGGTGGCATCTCCATTGATGGTGCAATTTTCAGAGAGTATATAGACGGCGAAAAGTTCGAAACCCCAATCCCCACCGCAGATGATGCCGCAAAAGTCCTACTAGAAAGGTTCAACATGCCCCTCCACGCACCGCTTTCTGACATAGCCGAAAGACCCCCAGTTACACCAGTATAGTTGAAATAATCAAAATTGTCCTTGCTTTCATTCCCGAAATATATTTTTGCTATGTTTCATATACAATGTATTGTTTTTTATCACTTTTTATGATACAATGTATGCAAATATATAAAAGGAACGATGTAATATGGCACAAACAACAATAAATGTACGCATGGACGAAGCACTAAAGAAACAACTGGAATTATTATGCAGCGAATTGGGGATGAGTATATCAACAGCAGTTACGATATTTGCAAAGACCGCCGTTCGCGAGCGGGGTATACCGTTTGAATTGCGAGTGCCTCCTCCCAACCCACCAATAGCATTGGAAGAAATGAGTGATGAAGAACTGGATTTAAAGATACAATCAGGTTTTCTCGCAGTTGCTGAGGGAAGGAAGCGACCTGCTAAGGATGTATTCACCGATATGGAAAAGAAATATAGTATATGAAAAAGTGGGATGTGCAGCTATCTGAACCAGCAGAAAATGACTTAATTGACATCTATAGATATATTGCGGTTACATTGCTAGAGCCTGCAATAGCCTGGCGACAAATCGAACGTATACGTAATGCAGTTTATAGTTTAGATCAAATGCCAGAACGTGGCTCTCTTTTCCCGAATGAGCCATGGCGGTCAAGAGGTTTGAGACGACTATTCACAGGCAACTATTGCATACTTTATGAGATAGATGACGAAACAGATACAGTCAATATTATTGCTATTTTATACAGCAAACGAAACATTGATGAGGTGCTAACCCAAGACGATAGATAACGTGATACTGTTCATTGATGTTGGGAACAGTATATTAAAGACATTTAAATGAAGCGCGGCAGATTCACTCGCCGTGCTTTTTTTCTTTATCATACAATCTAGTCTTCAATATATTTCAGTGTTAAAAAGAAAGGCACCAGTAAAGGCAACAATGTTTTTGCCGTAGTAATACTTTACATCGTTGTCTTTACAGACATCGCTTACTAGGAGTCCTGTTGCTTCCATTGAAGGGAATGCTCTGTCAGGGAACCTGCAAGGATTGTCCGGATATGTGCATTCTTCGCAGTTTCCGCAACCATCGCTGCCAAATAGCATAATATCTTCATCAATTTTGCTTAGTAAATCAATCAATCTGCCAATTGACTTACCTTGCCTTCGCATCGCTTGGCTCATTCCTTCATAATCAAATTCGTCTTCATAATTTACGATAGTTTGGAAAATGATGCCATTGCTAAATTTGTGATAACGCTCTGGCATCTCGTCAATTTCGCCACAAGCGGGCGGGCAAGTCCATCTTTTGCCATACGCTTTGCATGCTGCGCACATGTCCCTTACTTCATGCCTAAAATGCAACTTTTTCGGATCCATTTCAGCTACGGTATCAAACCCAGCTTCCATAGCTATTGTCATTGCTGTATTTATATCCATGGTACACTCCTTGATTAAATATGCGTCTTCTTAATGTATGATTTCACTTATAGCTTTTCCTAAAAACCGATAGTCTGAGCCGAAGTTGGCAAGTTATGTTTTATTCTATATGCGTCCCTCGCTCTTTGTAGGTTTTCGTCGAACATCCTTCCAGGTGCCCATGTATCCCCATCTTCGTTTTTTGTAAACGGACAGAGAAATACTTCTTCATTATAGTTAACAAGTTCGCCTTTTATTTCAATGGTGGCTTCCGAACTAATTTTGTGAATTTCATGTTCGATTTGGCAAAAAGGGCAATACTCAATTGTTATCAATGTTCGTTTTGTGTTTTGCATTGCTTGTGATCTCCTTCTGTGGTCTGTTTTCATTATCATTTTTTTATAGTATGCTTTTTTCATTAAATAATCAGCAAAATGAAGCATCTTATGAATATTTGTTCGTAAGTTACTAAAATTCATAACCAATAATCGTACCGTCGTAGGTTGGTTTCAGTTTTGCTCCAGGCGGGATAATGAGGAAATCATGTACATTCCAATCTCCTGCGAATAGTTTATGTGCAATTTGATTCTCGCTGACGAGCTTTTCGTAGTCCCAACCTTTCTTTTCGGCTCTTCTTTTTGATTCTTCCTCATACATTTCCAAATTGCCAGTACCAGTATCGATAAATGTATACTTGGTATAATTTTTATCTAAACCACCGAGTGTTTCTGCGATATAATCAGCCATTTCTTCACCATAACGCTCCAGTAATTCCTCACGATTATACCTGATTCCCATGATTTCTTCTGATTCCGTATCTTCGTTTCCGAAACCAGCTCTTTCAATCCATCCTGGACTAAGAAAAAAAGTACCGTGGTTTTTATCGAAATACTCAGAGTATTTATCGAAGTCGCCCGCAATGATTGGTATGCATTCATGTGCTCTCGGAATCACTATTGGTAGCTCGGAGTGCAAGCCACTCACACCGTACCCACACAGCCCGTATCCAAGCAATATTGCATCAAACTGTGTTAGATCAGTATTATCGATTTCTTCCTGCAACGTTTTACTCATTTTTTCTGCTCCGACGCTGTGCAACCCCTGCTGCATAAAAGTGAGTTTAATGACATTGTCCGACAGCGCCGCTGCTAGTGAAAACTCTCTGAAAAGAACATCACAAGCTATACACTTATATCGTTTTTGATTTTGCATAATATCCTGTCTCATTTCATATTAGTACTAATATTATACCCAATAAGACAGTAGCATTCAACCTTCTTGTTGCTAGATTTTTGCTTATATTATAAAGTACACAAAGCTTAGTAAGCGAATTTTAGCGATATAACTAAAACAACAGAGCAACACATAGGTAAAAAAAACCGGATGTCATGCTTGACATCCTCAAATGCGAGTTTCGCAAATTATTCTGCGTTTGCTTCGGTTGCAACAACCTTTTCGTTGACACGAACTGATATCGATGAAAAATATTAGTAAAATTCTCGTAATTATGTCAACTGAACACTGGTAAATATCACAAGATAAATTGTAAAGTCTTGACAAACTAGCATTCGTTTAGTAAATTTATAACATAATTAGTAGGAGTGTGTTATGGTATGGATTATTCATTAGCGAATGTTTCTAGAGATGAAATGTCAACTAAGGAAAAAATAATGATATCCGCATTGGAACTGTTTTGCCAGAAGGGGTATTCTGAAACATCAATTCGTGATATTGCTACAGCGGTTGGCATTACTGCCGGATCTATATATGGACACTTTACATCAAAAGAGGAAATGCTCCTTTTTATGCTTGACGACTATGCTGAACGCACCAGGGATTTGTTCCGCAGTCTAGACATCGAACCCATATTGAAAGAAAACCCGACTGGGGAAGGTATTACCGCCTGCATCTTGAAAAGTATTTCCACATTAACAGACAATGCATATTATGCCAACTTAGTCCATTTAATACATCAAGAGCAACACAGGATGTCATTATTTGGGGGCTATGTGTTATTACGTCTTTCTGATACCCAAGAGTTTATTGGGAGAGTTTTCGACATTTTGAAGGCAATGAATGTGATAAAGGCAGATTCAGACCCTGAATATTGGGGATTTTACGCTTACAGCATAATGTACTTGATTCCAACATGCCAAGCACTTCAAAGATCCCAAAATACTACAGGTTATGGTGTGAAAGATTTATCACCCATGCTCTGCTATTTGTTTAATATTATGCTCGAAGTAAACAAGCTTTAATCTCGCTATTATAGTCATATATACATAGTTAATATAAAAACGCCCAGAGCAAGGTCTCATATGCCTTGTCGGGCGTTTTTCAATTTATCATTATGATTCAAGGGATAATTACACTGTTTGAATTATAATATACAAGCTATAAACGCATTGTTATGAAATCTGTTTACTGCTTTCGCATCCATTATTTGAGCGGGACAGATTTCTCCACCGGAATAAGCCACCATGAATGGAACCTTTCCTTTGAGGCATCTATCAATAAGTTCGATTTCTTTAAACTGTTCAGAACCCAAAGTCATGCTTCTACCGATGCACGAGTATATAAGCACCAGGGATGCATTTTCGATATTATCAAGAATCTGCTCCATTGCAACACCTGTGGTCAGCATAACATCGTCTTTATCAGTGGAAGCCATATATAAGGTACTCCCCTCTGGCATCCTTCCATTACAGATGGCATATTTTTCTTCTGAAAGGGCGATGAAGACCTTTGATACCTTAGGACTGCCATCGTTAAAATCCAATAAAAATGGTAAAGTGGACATGGCATACTGGGTTTCTGTGGCATCAAGGAGTCCTAAATCGCTAAAATACTCTATAACAGGACGCTCGTTGACTTCCATCAGCAGTGCACCGGAACTTTTTGTAATCACTGCGCTTTTTTCCATTATTCTATCTTCAGAAATATTTGCCACAAAAAAGTTTGGACTAAGGTCACCATAAAGCATGACCATTGCCATCTTTTCTCTGTGATACTCCCCTTCCGCCAATAGATAACAATGTGTAAAATCCAATGTATCATCCACAGCAAGAGTTCCAAAGCAGGGTACATCACCCGTTACCTCTGAAAGAGCGTCCACATAGTCATCACCACAGTTTTGAAGTATAAAGGGAGCATATGTCAAGATGAGTGCAGGCTTTGTTTCCCTAGAATTTGACCTATATGTTTCAGCTATAACCTCCTGAGGGTTTTCCATCAGCGAAGGAGTGATGGCGATATCAAATTCCACATCATCGCTAGTTAGCACAGTTATAGCAAAAAGCAATGATGCAGAGTTTTCTGCGACAGCAGAAGTGGGAGAAATAGTGCCAACCAATTCAAAGGGCAAGGCTTCACAGATTGCTTTGTATACATTCGAAAAAACAAATTCATAATGGCAGGCGACTATGCCCACTGTGTTTTTCATGAGGTTCTCCGACAAGTTTAATTGTTCCAAGACTTCCTCAACTGCCAGGATATCATCATCCAGTTCAATCGTTTGTGCCGTTATCGTCTTTATCATTGGATTCCTCCTTCGGTATTATTTGTTTGTCACTACTAGAGTAAATTTAAACGTCCACCATTATTTCCGCTGGGAGCCATTTACGAAGGCATAGGTTTAATGCTGAAAAATCTAGGGGTTTGGGTAAAAAGTCATCCATTTTATTATCAAGAAACATTTGCTCAACTCCGCTTATTGCATTGGCTGTCAATGCAACAATGGGTACTTCGCTATTCCATCCACCCAATTCACGAATGTGTCTCGTTGTTTCTATCCCATCCATTTCAGGCATCATATGATCCATGAATATAATATCATAGTTGTTTTCTTTTGCCATTTTTATTGCTTCAACACCGCTGATTGCCAAATCGGGAACAATACAAAATGCACTTAGAAGAGCTTCAGCAACAGCCAAGTTAATGTCGATGTCATCGATTACTAGTACTTTAGCTCCCTGAGCGGTAAACTCATAAACGATTTCAGGTTCTTCTCGAGTTGTAGGTTCTGCGGGGACAAATGGCAGACTAACATAAAAGGAAGATCCCACATCATATGTGCTATCAAACCAAAGGTCGCCACCCATTATGCGACAAAGATTATATGTTATTGCCAAGCCAAGACCAGTGCCAACAACATTTCTATTACTTCTCACATCAAGCTGCTCAAAGGGTCGAAAGAGCCTTCCTTTGTCTTCATCTTTAATACCAATACCAGTATCTCGAATTTCAAACTGCAAGTCTGAGCCGATTATTTGTGCGATAAAGGTAATGCCCCCCTCCCTTGTGTATTTCACAGCATTTGATAAAATATTGGTAAAAATTTGTCGGATACGTATTTCATCTCCTAATATTGTTTCGGGTAAATCGTCGGAAATATCCAATTCCAAAAAGATATTTTTTTCTGCGCAAAGCATTGCAAACATGGAGTATAAATGGTCGAGTAATAGCCTTAGGTTGAAATTTGTATTCACCGTTTCCATTTTTCCAGATTCAATTTTCGAGAAATCTAATATATCATTAATAATTGATAACAATGCATTGGAAGCTTTTCTAATGTCAGAAACATAACGTTTTTGGGTGATAGTCATTTCAGAACGATCAAGCATTTCGCTCATGCCGATTATGGCATTCATAGGTGTTCTGATTTCATGGCTCATTGTAGCTAAAAAATCCGATTTTGCATTATTAGCTGCCTCTGCTCTCTCCTTTTCACGCATGAAATCGGTGATGTCCACCATAACGGCTAGTATTCCCGACATGGGGCTATCATTTGCATTTCCACCGATTTGGGCGTGGCTCATTTCAATTGAATATAGTTTAGGATAACCGCATAATTCAAAATCGATTAAAGATTCAAAACGTATGACTTCTGTTGATAAGACAATTTTATCGAACGCTTCACGAAAACTTGACATTCCAGTCGCTGAAAAGAAACTTGGTAGGACATCTTCGAATTTCCTATCTTTGATATAATCAAAATTAGGTGTATTCGTTGCTGATAACAAGGCTTCAGTGGAAAGAACAAATCTACCATCATTGTCAAATAGTATGATGATAGCGGGACAGTTTTGAAGCAGCATATCTGTATATGCCCTCTGTTTTAAATTAGCTTCGATCAATGCGTTATTTAGAGCATCTTTTGCTGCAGCGGATTTTGTCACTTTGTCTAAAAAATTGCTTGATGTCCTAAGCTCCCTTTGACTTTTTCTCAACTCGCGGTTTAGCTTGTTGACTTCATCTTTGAGCATTTTTATTTCTGTTTGGAATTCATCGTTTTCTTTTATCATATCATTACTATTGTCCGACAACATGCATCACCGCCCTTCCCGATTAATCAATATAATCAGTATGGCACAGGGCAGCTACAAAGTCAATGTAAATGGAGTTATTTCCAAATTTTATAAATAGGAAAGGTTACTGGTCTCGGGGGTGCAACGCTGCTCGCTATGACACTTGATTGTTACCCGTTAATATAAAACAGGACGACATAGTGCGTCCTGTTTACATACTAGCTTTCTTCTAATGGAAAATCGCAACTCCAGTTTCTTTGTCGAAAATATGAATCTTTTTCATATCAAAGGCGATTTCTTGCTCGTCTCCTGCTTTAGCCGTTGAGGAAGGCTCTACTCTTGCTGTGAGCATTGAATCCTCGAAGCTTAAGTGTAGATATACATCGCTTCCCAATTGTTCACTCACCTCCACTTTTGCTTTAAAAGATGATTCGGAGTGCAGCGACAATGAAGCTTCATCATCATAAATATCCTCAGGTCTGATTCCGATGGTAACTTCCTTCCCAACATACTGTGAAATACTATTCCCGAACCTACCTTCAGGTATGAGTAAACTATAGCCACCAGTTTGCAAGCTATAAGCTTTGTCATCGGAAACAACGCTTGCATCTAAAAAGTTCATTTGAGGACTCCCGATGAATCCTGCTACAAAAATATTACAGGGTGAATTATAAAGCACATTTGGTGAATCAACTTGCTGAACCAAACCATCATTCATAACGACTATGCGATCGCCCATTGTCATGGCTTCAGTTTGGTCATGGGTCACGTATATAAATGTAGTTTCTAATTGCTTATGAAGTTTAATGAGTTCCGTTCGCATGGAAGTCCGAAGCTTTGCATCAAGGTTTGAAAGAGGCTCGTCCAAAAGAAATACCGCCGGTTGTCTAACCATTGCTCTTCCCAAAGCAACACGCTGTCTTTGACCGCCGGAGAGCGCCTTGGGTTTTCTGTCAAGAAGGTGCTCTATATCGAGAACCTTTGCTGCCTCTCTGACTCGTTTTTCTATATCATCTTTTGCCATTTTACGCATTTCGAGTCCGAATGCCATATTTTTATATACAGTCATATGTGGATAAAGTGCATAGTTTTGAAAAACCATAGCAATGTCACGATCTTTAGGTGGCACATCGTTTACCAGCCGGTCTCCAATATAAAGCTCTCCATCGGAAATATCTTCTAAACCCGCAATCATTCTCAATGTAGTTGATTTTCCACAACCTGATGGTCCCACTAGAATTACAAACTCTTTATCGCTAATTTCAAGGTTACATTCCTTCACCGCTGTGACATTACCTGGATACACTTTTGATATGCTTCTAAGAGAGATACTTGCCATTTCATTCCTCCTTTATCATAATACTTATGACGATTGTTTATCTCATTACCTTTAAAAGTCTTCATAAATCAATAAGTAACAATCGCATATCTCATTAATATCATCGGAATAAAAAGACAAGTAGTTTAGTACAGGAAAAGAAATAACTAGAGCATTTCGCTACAGATATTATAATTTTAGATTATGGCGTTAATAGTACAAAAGAAAAAAAGCCCGGGTTTTACAAGCTCGGACTTTCATTTCTATTCATTTGTTTTTTTCATATCATCAATATACCTTTATGCGCTGTGAGCGTAAAGATTATCATCTTGAGCTTGCTCTTGGCGATTTTTGTGTACATGAAGATACCTGAAAATATTGTTGCCCATTTCTCTGTCTCTGTAGAACTCAAATTTTTCGTCAGCAGTCATATCATTGTATATACCGTGATACTCCTGAATTTCAGAACGGATTGCGTTCACAAGGTTTCCAGCTTTCTTTCCAGTTTTTACTGCTAATGCTTTTGTAGTCATGATTACCATTCCTTTCAGGTTATATAATATCCTATTTCCACTACCTCGGTTGTTACCAGGGTTGTTACCTAGGTCGTTACCGTGGTTGCTACCGTGGTAGTTTTATTTTAGCAACATTTTCTTTTCCTGTCAACCATTATTTCAATATTTTTTTCATTTTTTTCGATTTTGTTATTTTGCACAAATTTACTGCATAATCAGTAACATGTTTTGTTGTTATTGTAGTATGTTAACAAACAATATGCACTTCGATGAACAAGATTACGTTTTTATCCTATCATTGATATTCCATAAGGAGGATGTCTTTCAAAATATCAATTTTGTGCTTCGGAAGATATTCGGAAGCGAATGTGCGAATCTCCTCTTCATCTGGAAGCTTACTTAAATTCACATCAAGACCATTGGTTCTGCTAAGGACAAGCTCAGTTGCTTGGACATAGTCTATGACAGAAATATCTATTAAACTGGCTAAATTGGAGTCAATTGCCATTATTAAACTTCGATTGATGAAAGCCCTTCTTTCCGGGACAGTAAAACGTAAAAAGGAAAATTCATTCATGCTTGATGCGTGGGAGGATGATGCAAGCATGGTGGACTCTTCGCTGAAATATGAAATATAAAATTTTCTGAAAAATTCGTTTTCTTCATGAATTTTATAATGAAGAGCCCAGAAAAGAATGTTTCGGTAGTATTCCTCATCATCTTCTTTCAAATCCATCATACTGCTAATGGCATAACATTGTTTATGATGTCCTTGAAAATAGTTTTTGATAATTTGCCCGCCAATTTCAGTTTTATTGCTAAAATGATTAAAAATACTCACATGGCGAATACCAACTCGTTCTCCAATCATACGCAAAGTGGTTTTTTCATAACCCACCTCGCAAAAGAGGGTTGCTGCTGCTATAATGATTTTACTTTTAGTATCCAGCGAAGTTTCAGACATTTCGGCATCTCCTTCGATAATTTACGCATATATTGCGCTCCTCTGGAACGAACAATATGAAATTATAGCTATATAAGACTACCACGGTAATTACCGTGGTAGTCTTAATCAGAATATTACCATTTGAATAAGGGCTTGTCAACTTAATTTTTAATCTTTAGTTTAATCTTCTAAAATTTCGCCTTTGGTTGATATAGTAACCACTTCCCAAGGAATTAGTTTGCCACAGTCTCTGAGTGCGTTTTTCGTAGCTTGTTCCAAACCGCCACAACAAGGAACCTCCATTCGTACTATTGTTACTGATTTTATGTCATTCATTTTCAAAATATCTGTCAAACTTTGAGAATAGTCACCTTCATCAAGTTTTGGGCAACCTATCAGTGTCACTTTATTTTTCATATAATCATTATGGAAATTTCCATATGCATATGCACTACAATCTGCGGCAATGAGTAATTTAGCACCTTGAAAATACGGAGCATTGGGAGAAGCAAGCTTGATTTGCACGGGCCATTGTTTAAGCTGTGTTGCCACCATTGTTTGTACTTGCACCCTCTCGTTTTCAAACTGCACCGTCTCAGATTCATCACGCTGGAAGCTTTGTGAATTAGAACTAGGGCAGCCGCAGGCAAGAACTGCTGGTTTTTCCTGCTCACTTTCATCATGTTCCATCATATTGTATTCATCGAAATCCTTTTCGATGAAACTAATCGCTTCCATTGGACAACCAGGTAAGCAGTTTCCTAAACCATCGCAGTGGTCTTCACGAACTAATTTCGCCTTTCCTTCCACCAATTCTATAGCTCCCTCTTGGCAAGTGGATGTGCATAAACCGCAACCAACGCATTTTTCATCATCTATTTCGATTATTTGTCTTTTCATATCTATAAACTCCCTTGTATTATTTACATAAGTATAGTATAGTAACAAAAATAAATCGGTTGTATTTACAACAATGAAGCACCATAAAGGATAAGATTGGAAGTTTTCATATATGAATAATGAAAAACCTACTTTAGCTAGATTAATATTACCTTTGTTGACCCTTTTGATAATTTATTTCATTGTTGCTTTTGCTTTTATATCTGAATTCGAAGTTTTTCATAACGAACAGGCAAAAAGACCGATTATAAATGGCGAAGCTGCTTATCATGTTATTGTAGCTGGTGGCGACCCAGAAGGAGTTGCTGCCGCTTTATCTGCTGCGAGAAATGGTATGAGAGTGCTATTGGTGGAAGAAAGCGGTGATTTAGGGGGCCTCATGACTTTGGGTATGCTCAATTTCATAGACCAAAACCATGGTCCAAACAGAGAACTACTTACCCAAGGTATATTTTTAGAATTTTTCGAAGCCCTTGGCAATGCCTTTGATATTGACGAAGCGAAGGCATGGTTTCTGCGCAAGTGCCTCAATGAGAGCAACCTAACACTAATGCTTAACACAAAAATTTTAGCTCCTATAATGGAAGGTAACACGATAATCGGTCTTGAGCTTCTTGAAGAAGGAAGCTTAAATACCCAGCGGATACTTAGCCATTGTGTCATTGATGCCACACCTGATGGGGATATTGCCGCTGCTGCGGGAGCTCCCTATACTGTTGGTGGTGAAGATTATGGCGCCCATGGACTTCTCCAAGGGGTAACTCTTGTCTTCGAGTTGAGTGGGATTGATTGGGACTTGGTGATAAACCACATAAGAAACGATGGTATAGCTAGTACAGGTGTTACCGATAATGCCGCATGGGGATATAATAACGAAATTCGTAGCTATGTGCCCGTAAACGAAAATATTCGTTTTCGAGCACCAAATATAGCACGTCAAAAAAACGGCAATGTAATTATAAACGCATTGATAATTTTTGGTGTCGATGCCCATGACCCAGAATCCTGCACCGAAGGCTTTGAACGTGGACAGCGTGAAATCCCCCATATCATTGATTTTATGAGAGAAAACTTCCCAGGTTTCGAAGATGCTAAATTTGTGCAAAATGCATCTAGACTCTATGTGAGAGAAACCAGGCATTTCATTGGCGAATACAGGCTCACCATAACTGATGTTCTCGAAAATAGAGACCATTGGGATAGAATAGGGCATGGAAGCTATCCAGTTGATGTTCAAGCAAGCAGTGCGGACACCGTCGGTGTGGTCATAGGCAAACCAGCAATATACAGTATCCCCTTTCGTTGTTTAGTTCCATTGGAAATAGAGCAACTTTTGATTGCTAGTCGCAGCGCATCATATGATTCTCTCCCCCATGGCAGTGCTAGGGTCATACCGGTGGGAATGGTGGTTGGTGAAGCATGTGGAGCCGCAGTTGCATACAGCGTAAACAAGAAGCTCACATTTCGTGAAATGAGCCAAGATTCCATGGCTATTTCCTGGTTGCAAAATACACTAATAAAACAAGGTGCCTATTTAGTGGAGTATGAACCTGTCCATGTGGAAGTCATGGATCATTGGGCATATGAGGATGGTCTAGTGCCAGTACGTGAGTTTGGAATGACTTCAGGCGGATATAATAATGATTATCATTTAGATTCACCTCTCCCCCATCGCTGGGCTTTACAGACAAATTCTACTAAGATCATGCGTATACTACACGAAAGGACACAGTCTCTCGGTGATGAACAAATCCCAAATATTACTATAACTTTGGATACCGATGAAGTTTCCGTTGGACTCGTTTTCCAGACAATCGCCCATTGCACATCCTTGGGAGCAGAAGGCTTTGCAGATCCCAAATTAGCCCTTTCTTATTTGCTTGCTCAAAATATTCTCAAAGAAGATGATTTACAGTTTTATCCAAACCATGATGATATTGCCACATATGGGCAACTTTACTTCCTATTGGGTAGACTATATACAAGGCTATACGAAGCAAGGAGTGGCAGACCATGAAACTTGAAGACACATATGATATTTTAATGCATAACCCATTATGGAATCAAATCGATATTGCTCAATATACAAGCATGATAGCTTGCATGGAAGGAAAACAACGTAGCTTTCGCAAAGGTAGCTATATTGTTATGGCAGGTGACGAAGTTACACATATCGGTATGATACTATCTGGTAGCGTGAAAGTTATAAAAGAAGATTACGACGGAAATATATTTATAATGACCGAATTGGGAAAATCCGATCTCTTTGGTGAAGCTTTTGCCTGTGCTGGTGTAAAACGTAGCCCTGTCACCATTCAAGCAACAACAAAAACGGAAGTGATGTTCATCGATTTTCAGAAGGTCTTAAGCACCTGTTCTTCTGCCTGTAGCTTCCACACTAAACTAATCGAAAATATGCTTTCGTTAATAGCGCAAAAAAACCTTCTTCTCAACCAAAAAATCGATATTTTATCAAAGCGTAGCACTAGGGAAAAACTCCTGGCTTTTCTCGAAATGTTCCGAATTGATGGCAATAAATTTCTCATACCCTATAACCGTGAAGAAATGGCACTTTATCTCTGCGTTGACCGCAGTGCCATGTCATACGAATTGAGCAAAATGCGCGATGAAGGTATAATAAGATATAAAAAAAACGAGTTTGAGATACTATCAAACATACTGCAAAACCCTATATAAATTTTTAATATATAATAACGAAATGGGGTGTATACATGTCGGAGCGTTTATCCACATTTGTAAAAAACCTAATAATTACATTGATGGTTTTAGCGTGCAGTATAATAGGTGCCAGTATTCATCATCCGCTCTCTACAGAGCAAGGTTTTAGTACTCAAATTGATGATACCTACCCCAGTGATGAATCTATTACTTCCCATGACCCAATTGAGACTGATTCACAATTAGATGATGAGATTGATTTATTCGTTGATACTGATAAAGACAACGAGTTTGTTGATGAACTTGAAGATGTTTGGGAACCAGCTCCCGAATTCTTCATAATTTCTATGATGGGCGACTGCACATTCGCCAGCGAATATAATGCAAGAGATAGAATTCAATCATTCGAAAACATTGTGGGCGATGATTTTGCATACCCTTTCAACTTGGTAAAACATTTGTATGAAGATTCAGATTTTACCATCGTGAACCTGGAATGTGTATTGACCGAGCATGATATACAATCAGATAGTGCTTTTCATTTCAGAGCGGATCCCAAATATGTGAATGTTTTGCTCGAAGGAAACATTGATTTCGTTGCCCTAGGTAACAATCATACCTTTGATTATGGGCAAAAGGGTTATGATGATACAATGCAAATACTCAGTGATAATGGTATTTCATATGCACCCAATGGGCAATGGTCTTTATTTACCACTGAAAAGGAATTGCTCATTGGAGTCTATTCTCGTAACTTTCCAAATGACAGTGAGGTAGTGAGGGCAGTACAAGAAATGAAAGCCGCTGGTGCAGAACTAATCATAATGGCTCTTCATTGGGGCGAGGAAGGTTCATATAGAGCGAGTTCCTGGCAAAAGACCATTGGGCAAGCCGCCATCGACGCGGGAGCGCATATAATAATGGGGACACATCCCCATACATTGCAGGAAATGGAAGAGTATAATGGTGGCTATATTTATTACAGTCTCGGTAATTGGTCTTTTGGCGGACATACGAATCCCAGAGATAAGGATTCAATAATTGCTAAAGTCACAGTCATGCGCGATTTAGATGGTTCGATTTCAATCGTATCTGTCAATAATATCCCTTGCTCAGTCAGCGGAAGCGAGTCAATCAATGATTATCGACCTGTTCCATATGAATTTGCTGCCATAGAATTCGAAAGGACGAGAAGCAAACTTGACGGTAGTTTCAACGGTCCCGATTTGATTGTCACCTATGATTTATTAGCTCCTGAAGATACTATTGACCCCGAACTTGAAACATAAAACTATATGCTGCAAAAAGTCTACTGGAAAAACTTGGGCAATTAAACTTGCAATCTTCAATAACCTATAAATATAAGCGGAAATTCTTGACTTTTGCTATGTGCCGTGGTATTGTTGCCATTAACACCCATTGCCCGCAAGGAGACTTCGGAGACAAGCCTTGTGGGTATAATTACACGCAAAACAGGAGGTTGCCTAAATGATTTATTTTGACCAAAGACGTAAAATGCTTATGGAGTCTGAATACAGTTATCAACTACAAGAGCGAGATGACCCATATTTGTACCGAGAAATGTTTCCATATACTGAAATACCTAAAACAACATTTAACAACCGAGTAAGCCCAGTAGATCCTCCAGATGAAATATGGATTACTGATACAACATTTAGGGATGGCCAGCAAAGCCGCGCGCCCTATACTCCTGAACAAATCGCTACGATTTATAAGCTTCTCAACAAACTGGGCGGACCTAAAGGGATAATAAGGCAAACTGAATTTTTCCTATATAGTAAAACAGATATAAATGCTCTACGTCTATGTCAGGACCTCAATTTACCATTTCCGGAAATAACCGGCTGGATTAGAGCCACCCACAATGATTTCGAATTAGCCAAGGGTATGGGGCTGAAAGAATGTGGGATTTTAGTCAGTTGCTCGGATTACCACATTTTTAGCAAGCTTAAGAAAAACAGAAAACAAGCCATGGACGACTATTTGGGAATAATCAAAGATGCTCTGGAAACTGGTATTAGAGCACGTTGTCACCTGGAAGACATAACCCGAGCCGATTTTTATGGTTTCGTAATCCCCTTTGTCACAGAAATAAACAAACTTTCCCATGAAATTGGTATTCCAATAAAAATACGCGCTTGTGATACCTTGGGATATGGCGTTCCCTATCCTGGTGCATCTATGCCCAGGTCTATCCCAGGAATAATATATGGACTTCGCAATTATGCCGGACTTAAACCAGAGCAGCTAGAATGGCATGGACACAATGATTTTTACAAGGCTGTTGTTGGTTCTGCAACCGCATGGTTATATGGTGCTTCTGGTGTAAATTGTTCCTTGCTTGGAATTGGCGAGAGGACTGGCAACACCCCCCTTGAAGCCATGGTTATAGAATATGCCCAGCTTAGGGGAACTCTGGATGGAATGGATACCACGGTAATCAAGGAAATCGCTGACTATTATGAAAACGAACTTGGTTATGTCATTCCGCCTAAAACCCCCTTTGTCGGATCGGAGTTTAATGTTACCCAAGCTGGTATCCATGCAGATGGCTTATTAAAAGATGAAGAAATATACAACATTTTCGACACCACAACGCTATTGAACAGTCCCCCCACCGTTGCCATCACATCAACATCTGGTGCTGCTGGAATTGCCATGTGGCTTGGTCAGAATGTTTTCATAGGCGAGAAAATTGAAAAAACCGATGAGCGTGTCTTGAAGCTTAAAGCATGGGTCGATGCTCAGTATGAAGCAGAACGTGTAACAACGATTGGTTCTGTTGAGCTGATGGAAGCCTCTAAAAACTTAGGAATCGTATAACATACGAATACCTTTCAATATGGTGTAACCCCCCTCGGAGCATATCAGTCCGAGGGGGGTTAATTTGATTTTGAAAGAATTATTAAATCGCATTAATAATAGCTGTACCTATTTTTCTCAAATTCATCCATGACCCACTCGTTGCGGTCTGGGTATCCCATTATGCCGCCACCGAATGCGTAGCCTCCACCAGGAGCCAAGAGGTCCATACGCTCTCTAACATAAGCGCGAACTTCCTCTTCTGTGGTTTGGGGCCAGCAAACGAAACCGTTGCCATCGAAGCCGCCGACTATGGCAATTTTGCGACCAAATTCCTGCTTAACCCATTCAAGATCGCTACAGGGTTCTGCTGGATTCCATGCATTAAAGCCCATATCAACGATATATTTCACGAAGGGTGTGAAGTTTCCACAATTGTGATGCTGGGCATAACAGCCAGCTTCTTTATATGGCTTCACGGTCGCTCGCCACATTGGTTCGAAAATATCAACAAATACTTCCTCAGATACGAAGGGTGCGCGCTCATGGGCTATATCATCACCCATACCATATGCATCCGGTCTAAATAAGTCAATGAATTTTGAACCGATTTCTAGGTTTATACTTAAAATGAAGTTAAGCAAATCTTTTACTTCGTCCGGCTCTTCCAAGCAAGCTATTAAGCCATTGTTAAACCCCATGAATGCTACCAGCATCTGGAAATAGCCATTTCCAATGGAACCGCCTCCGAACTTAGGTAGTTCAGGGTCACGATCATCCAGAGCTCTTTTTGCTGCTGCTTCATAATCGTATTCGTCTAAAATAGCTGGTCTTTTAATAATGTCGCGCCATTTACGTATATCATCAAGGATGAAAAAGTCGGGTTGGGGTAGCGCACCATTATTTGCATGGGAGCTGACAACGTAGGGGACGCCGAATGGGTCGATGAAGTTCTCTGTTCCGCCTGGTCCTGGAGCCAATCCGGTGAAGCCGACATTCCAAGGTCCTGATCTGGGTACATACTCGGGTATCTCGCCTTTTAACATGAGCATATAATTTTCGTGTTCGCTAAGTCTTGCCATACCTATGTCCTCCTATAATAATTTAGTAACTGAAACTGCGTCCATATTATACCTTTTGTTATATTTTGTCTATATTTATTTTCAGTTTTCATTAATTCCAATATACTCATCATAACTCATTGTTCTATCAACAATTCCATCATCTTTGAACTCAATAATTCGGTTGGCAACAGTCTGAATAAGCTGATGGTCATGGGTAGTAAATATAACATTACCAGAGAACTCAGACATACCATTATTGAGAGCTGCAACACTTTCCAAATCAAGATGGTTTGTGGGCTGGTCAAGCAAAAGGATACTAGCTCCTGATAGCATTAATCTCGACAACATACAACGGACTCTTTCTCCTCCAGAGAGAACTTTCACCTCTTTGTATACATCGTCAGCTGTGAATAGCATCCGTCCCAAAAATGTTCTCAGATAGCTTTCTCTTTTATCTTCAGAAAATTGACGTATCCAATCCAAAATACTATCTTCGTTACCATCAAAATAATCAGTATTATCCTTAGGGAAATAAGATTGGGTTGTGGATGCTCCCCATTTTATGTCACCTTCGTCAGGTTCTATTTCACCTGCTAGCACTTTAAACATGGTGGAAATTGCATTTTCGTTATCACCAATAAATGCAATTTTGTCATCCTTACCCATTATGAAACTTACTTTGTCCAAAACTTTTATTCCATTTTGTGTTACGGTGACATCAGTAACGAATAATCTATCTTTACCTGGTTCACGTTCCATTTTAAAGCCAACCCAAGGATATCTTCTTGTCGATGCTGGCATTTCTTCTATAGTTATCTTTTCCAGTAGTTTCTTTCTGGAAGTCGCCTGTCTGGATTTAGATTTATTAGCAGAAAAGCGACGAACAAATTCTTCAAGCTCGCTGATTTTTTCCTCATTTTTTTTGTTCTTTTCCTTAAGAAGCCTTTGCATCAATTGGCTGGAGTCGTACCAAAAATCATAATTTCCCACATACATTCTAATTTTGCCGAAATCGATATCGACTATATGCGTGCATACCGTATTTAAAAAGTATCTATCATGGGCAACAACTATAACAGTTCCCTCAAAATCCATGAGGAAATTTTCCAACCATACAACAGAGTTAACATCAAGATTGTTTGTGGGCTCGTCCATCAGCAATATGTCTGGTGTACCAAATAGCGCCTGTGCCAGTAATACCTTCACCTTTTGTCTTGGCTCTAGTTCACCCATCATCGAATCGTGTAGATTAGTTTGTAAACCTAGACCATGAAGTAATTGTGCGGCTTGTGGTTCGGCTTCCCAACCTCCAAGTTCGGCATATTCTTCTTCCAGTTCGGCTGCACGAATGCCATCTTCATCGCTAAAGTCTTCCTTTAGATAAAGCTCATCCTTTTCCTTCCCACACTGATACAACCTTTGATTACCCATTATCACAGTTTCTATCACCGTATTATCGTCATATAGGTTCTGCTCTTGCTTTAAAACAGACATCCTCACATCTGATTGAATCGATATACTACCAGATGAGTGTTCAAGCTCTCCAGCGAGAATTTTGAGAAAAGATGATTTTCCAGATCCATTGGCACCGATTACTCCATAACAGTTCCCTGGAAAAAATTGTAAGTCAACTTGGGAAAAAAGCGTTGTGCCTCCAAAAGACAAACTAAGATTATTAACAGCTATCATTATTTTCCTTCCGTTTCTATGTTTTGATAGTAATAATAACACAAAATCATTGTTTTCGCACGAAAAATATGCTAAAATGTTTACATAAACTACGGAGGTTCATGATATGACACAAGTTATAGTATTACTCGTTGGCATAGGCATTTTAAATCTTGGTGTTATGATATATAGAAGCAAAAGACGTTCAGAAGCCGCAAGCGCAGTTGAGCAGGAGCGTATAGATACCGTTTTTCGTCACGATAGCTTGGTGCGCAAGCTTGATAACGAACAGGACGAAGCAGCAAGATTTGTGGAATTGCGGAATAAAACATTTGAAATGTTTGAATTAGTTCGTAAAAACCATGAAAACGATGACAACGAAGACATAGAAGACTAAACATAATTAAAAAATGTAAATGGTGTCAAAGAAGCATTTATAGCTCTTTGACACCATTTTTATAGTGTAATACTTATATTAAAATTCAATTCTCTTCTCTATACAGCCACTACCTGCCTTTCGCTGATGAATTCCAAGACTCCATCCTTAACTGTAATCACTAGGGTTTCTCCATCCTTTATGCTGCCTTCCAGCATTTTTTCCGCTGCAGTGTCTTCGATAGCACTTTGTATTGCTCTACGTAGAGGTCTTGCTCCATAAACGGGATCGAAGCCAGTTTCAGCTAGTAAATCAATGGCAGCGTCCTCTATTGTCATTTTGATTCCTATGGCTTCCATTCTGCTGTTCACAGTCTCAAGCATTTTCCAGCATATTTCACGTATGTCTTCCCTACTCAGTTTATGGAAAACTATCACATCATCAATCCTGTTGAGAAATTCTGGCTTAAACAGCCTTTTGACTTCCTCCATAACGGCTTCTCTGATTTGCTCGTTTTCTTCCTTGTCACTATCTTCCACACCAGCGCTAAAACCAAGTTTTGTACGTTTTTCCACTATGTTTCTAGCACCGGCATTGGATGTCATTACTATAATTGCGTTTTTGAAATCCACCCGCCTACCCTGGGAGTCTGTTAAAATTCCATCTTCCATTATTTGCAACATAATGTTGAAAACATCCTCGTGAGCCTTTTCAATTTCGTCAAACAACAGAACGCAATAGGGTTTCCGACGAACCTTTTCCGCCAAATGTCCGCCATCATCGTAACCGACATAACCAGGAGGCGATCCAATCAGTTTCGATACTGTATGTTTTTCCATATATTCAGACATATCGACCCGCAGCATCGCATCTTCGTCTCCGAACATGACTTCCGCAAGTGCTCTACATAACTCGGTTTTACCCACACCAGTCGGACCTAGGAATAAAAATGAACCAATGGGGCGTTTCGGATCTTTTAATCCAACTCTGCCTCTTCGTAATGCTTTTGCAACTGCTGTAACCGCTTCATCTTGTCCTACCACACGTTTGTGAAGGGATTCTTCCAACTTTAATAAACGTTCACCCTCGTCCTGGTTTATGCTTGTAACTGGTATACCTGTCCAACCTGAAACTACAGCGGCAATGTCTTCTTCACCGACACTTCCCCCTTGTCCGCCTTTTACGCTTTGCCAGTTTTTACGAGCGTTTTCAATGGATTCGTCAAGTTCCTTTTCCCTATCTCTAAGTCCAGCTGCTCTTTCAAAATCTTGGCTTGACACAGCTGCTTCTTTTTCCTTTGCCAAATCCTCTTTTTTTGATTCTAGATCCCTAAGCTCAGGTGGGAGAAGTAAGCTGTTCATCCTAACTCTGGACGCTGCTTCGTCAACCAGGTCGATGGCTTTATCGGGTAGGAATCTATCCGATATGTATCTGCTGGACATCATAACCGCAGCATGGATAGCCTCATCGCTAATTTTTAATTTATGATGAGCTTCGTATCTATCACGAAGTCCAAAGAGGATTTGAATCGACTCCTCTTGCGTTGGCTCATTCACCATAACTGGTTGAAAACGACGCTCTAGAGCAGCATCTTTTTCCACATGCTTTCTATATTCGTTGAGGGTAGTTGCTCCGATTATCTGCATTTCTCCTCTACCCAAGGCAGGTTTTATGATATTTGCCGCATCTATTGCACCCTCAGCTCCACCAGCACCGATAATTGTGTGTAATTCATCTATAAAGAGGATTACATCGCCAGCTTGTTGCACTTCATCCATGGCTGTTTTAATTCTTTCTTCAAACTCACCACGATATTTGGTCCCTGCAACCATTCCGCTTAAATCCAATGTGACTATGCGTTTGTTCAGTAGTGTTTCTGGAACATCACCCGATATGACTCGCTGAGCCAATCCTTCCACAATGGCTGTCTTACCGACACCAGGTTCACCAATGAGAACAGGGTTGTTTTTAGTGCGTCGAGATAGTATTTGCACAACACGTTGAATCTCGTTTTCCCTACCAATGACAGGATCTAGCAAGCCATTTGTTGCTGATTCCGTAAGGTCACGACTGAATTGGTCAAGTGTTTTGGTATCAGCTCTTTGATTAGCGCCAGAAGTCGAAGCGTTTCTCACAGGCTTGTATATGCTGCTGCGAAACTCATTGATAATTTCAGTATATAACTTGTTGAGATCTGCTCCAGTGGATAAAATCAACCGCGCTGCAACACTCTCATATGCTCGAAGGATACCCATAAGTACATGCTCTGTGCTGACATAACCATGTCCAAGCCTATTTGCCTCCATCACTGCTATCTCTATAATGCTCTTTGCTCGAGGGGACAAACCTTGTGGACCAGCACTACCTGGCTGACCAGTCCCAATATTCTTTACGATTAAGTCAGCGATGAGTTGGCTTTCAATACCAAACTCTCGCAGCACCTTTGCCGCAACGCCTCCACCTTCTCTGGACAGACCAAGGAGTATATGCTCGCTACCAATATAATTATGACCAAATTCGGTTGCCGCTGCTTGTGCAAGTTCGAAAACAGTCTTCACTCGCTCCGTGAACCTATCTTCAAATTTCATTAATAACCACTTCCTTTACTTAATAGACTCATTTTCCATTTGTTTTATTTTATCTCTGAGCGCTGCAGCTTCTTCATAATCTTCTTTTTGCGCCGCATTGAACATTCGCTCCCTTATTGTGTTAATTTCTCTACGTTTTTGCATTTCAGGATCCACATCGACAGCAGGTATGTCTTGTTCAGATAGTCTGTCATCATCGTTTATATTGATATCATCTGAGTTTGTAGTATTTTTAGGCATATTAGCGAAAGCAGCATTTGATAATCCAGCAATCCCCGTAAAGAAATTTTGCATACCTTTACCGCTTGTTCCACCTAATACTTTTCCCATATTAAAAATATCGGAATAATCAATTCCTGCCTTTACAGCGCATTGAGAACACATATGAATTTCTTTAGTAAAACCATTGACGATGACGATTTGATGAAAACTCGCATTTTCACTCCCGCATATTTGACATTTCATTTTATTTCTCCTTGCTTTTCCCCTTGCATGTTTGTATTTTTCATAGGTAATCTTGTTTATTTACAATATGTTTATTGAGTTTAGTAGCATTTGCTTTAGTATGCTTGCCCTTAATATATTTCTTTCCTCAATCCTTGCTGGCCTTAAAGCATTATGGCCCGTTGCAGATAGTATCAATCTCGCCACCGCTTCGTTAATCACCCTACTTTGAAGCAAATTCGCAATCAACGCTTCCACTGTGCTCGTATCAATACTTTCGCCAATTGCGTTAACCGTGTGCATAATTAAAATCTGCGGCTCCAGCTCCACTCTCTTGATTCTTATGTATCCCCCGCCACCGCGTCTACTTTCGACAATATAACCTCGTTCCGGAGAAAATCGAGTGGAAATTACATAATTAATCTGACTTGGTACACAATTGAATCTATTTGCCAAATCAATACGTTGCAACTCCGCCGTCCCTCCAGTTTCGCTGAGCAATTCTTCTATGAATTTTGCAATGATGTCGCTTATACCCATCGAAATACTCCTTAAATATATGATTTGTTGATAAATAGCATTTCTTTAAAGACCTAAAGTAACACGGAAACAAATAATTGCTGTTTGACTTTGACTATCTTTGACTAATTGTATTTTAGCTCCTTACCCACAGGGGCGCAAACCTCATATTTTCACGTTATTCCGAATTATTGTTCGTTACTATAAATTGCATCGTAATATCGCCTGTTTTCGCAACATTTCGTCCATATTCGTAATTTTCCTAATTACTCTATACAGCAAATTTCTTAATTGCCACAGTCTTTATCGGCAGTTATTGTATATTCGTATAGCGGAAAAAAGCAATAATGCTGTCAAGAATTTGGTTAATCTGACAAAATAGCAACAATCATCTTTTTTGTCTTGCTTCTTATGCTCAAGTGTAATAAACTGCTCTCACTTATATAAAAAGGAGGTGAAGCATTTGGTAGACTCTGCACATATCGATAGCTTTCGTGATTATCTAGTTGATATTCGACGTGTGTCGCCAAACACAGTTGCATCGTATATACGTGATGTGAATCAGCTTTTCGGTTTCTTAAATGACAGTGGAAAATCCACTATTTCAGATATTACTGAAGTCGATGTCCGTATGTTTATTCAAAATCTCGAAAATAACGGACGCTCAGTTGCCACCATATCTCGCTGTATTACCTCCCTCAAAGTATTTTTCACCCGCCTGACCCAAGAAGGCTTATTTAAAGAAAATCCAATCTTGGGTATAAGCACAAAAAGCAGGGAAAAGAAACCACCACAGCTACACAGTGATATAGAAATTGAACGCTTTCTTAGCCTTCCAGATGGAACTGGAGCAAAGAGCTTAAGGGATAAGGCTATACTTGAGACGCTTTACGCAACAGGACTGCGTGTTAGCGAACTCATATCCCTCGATGTTTCTGACGTGAACCTGGAAACTGGGCTTTTGATATGCAGAAATGGTAATGAAAGAAATATCCCAATTTATGCGCAAGCTATAAAGGCAATCAACCTTTATTTAAAAGCTAGCAGAAAAATTTTAGCGCATCCTGGCGAAAATGCTCTTTTTGTAAATGCCAATGGAAAGCGATTATCCCGCCAGGGTTTGTGGAAGATACTCGATAGCTACAAAAAAGAAGCGCAAATAGACGATGATATTACACCGCAGACTTTAAGGAATTCTTTCGCTGCGCATTTGCTAGAAAACGGAGCTGACCTCCAATCTCTTCAAAAGCTCCTAGGTCATGCTGATATTTCATCGACCAGAGTTATAGCAAGAGCGGTAAAAAACCAGATTAAGGATGTTTACAACAAATCCCACCCAAAGGCATGAGCCTTATACACAAAAAGCATAGCTCTGCTTTGCTTATTTTAAAGGAGAATCAATATGAGAGATGAAACAAAATGCCTACATTCAGGCTATACTCCAAAAAACGCCGAACCTCGTGTTGTGCCCATCGTTCAAAGCACAACCTATGTATACGATTCCACAGAAGCCATTGGTGATGTTTTTGACGACCCGACAAAAAGCTTGATCTATTCACGCTTTGCCAACCCAACTGTGATGGCGGTGGAGGATAAGATCGCAGATCTTGAAGGTGGCATTGGAGCTATGTGTACATCTTCGGGACAAGCTGCAACGCTTTTGGCTATTTTGAATCTATGCAAATCTGGAGATAGCTTCATCAGCACAACACAAATATATGGCGGCACTGTGAATCTCTTTGCATATACCATGCAAAAATATGAAATAGAGTGCATTTTTGTGGACTGCGATGCCAGCGAGGAAGAAATAGAAGCTTCATTTAAAGATAATACCAAGCTTATTTTCGGAGAAACAATAGCAAATCCTGGATTAAATGTCTTGGATTTTGAAAAGCTTGCTAAAATTGCCCATAGACGTAATGTGCCTTTAATAGTGGATAACACTTTCGCCACGCCTATATTATGCAAACCTTTCGAATATGGAGCCGATATCATCGTCCATTCCACATCAAAATATATGGATGGTCATGCTCTTCAAGTTGGAGGTGTAATCATTGATAGCGGAAACTTCGACTGGTCCAGCGGCGATTTTCCAGAAATAACGGGTCCCGACATGTCATATAAAGGCATTATTTATACAGATACATATGGGAAGAGCGCATATATAATCAAAGCTAGAATGCAACTAATGCGTGATTTCGGAGTTTATCCCTCTGCCCATTCAGCTTTTTTGTTAAACCTTGGTCTCGAAACCATGGCTCTTCGCATGGAGCGATATTGTGAAAACGCTTATAAAGTAGCGAAATATTTAGAAGCTTCTGACAAAATTGAATCTATTAGCTATCCTGGTTTGGAAAACGACAAGTATTACGAGCTTGGACAAAAGTATCTAAAAGGTGCCAGCGGTGTCATCACTTTTAATGTTAAAGGTGGCAAAGCTGCTGCTGTAAAATTCATGGACTCTTTGAAACTAGCTTCCAACGAAGTCCACGTTGCAGACATCAGAACCTGTGTCCTACACCCTGCCAGCGCAACCCACCGCCAGCTAACTGATGAGCAACTAGAAGCCGTAGGAATAAACCCAGGCATGGTTCGTCTATCTGTTGGTCTGGAGCATGTAGACGACATTATTGAGGACATCAGCCAGGCAATTAGGAGTTAGGAGTTATGAATTAGGAATTAGGAGTTATTTATAATGAATAATGAATAATGAATTATTAAAGTGACTGTTAACAGAACAAAAAGATAATCGGTGCAATCCATAATTATTGGTTGCACCGATTGTTTATAAATATCTTTTAATTATTATACGAGTAGATTAATTATTCATTGTTAATCGCTAATTCCTAATTCCTAACTCCTAACTCCTAACTCCTAACTCCTCATTCCTAATTTTCAAAAATGTAATTTTTGAACCTTCCGTATAGATTTTGGTTTATGATTACATCAAGCTCTATGGCTTCTTCAAGGTATCTTGTGTTTAGGACTGTGCCTTCTCTGTGGAGGGTTTCTACTAGACCTGCTTTATCGTATGGTAAATGTACAATAACTGTCTTTTTTGAAGCAGATAATACAAGCTCAACCATTTCCAACAGATGTGGTATACCCTGCCCTGTTTTCGCTGAGATTTCCACGCTTCCCTCAGGGTTGTGAGGTATTTCTTCAGTTCCTAAGTCGCATTTATTGTATGCTTCAATCCTTGGTATATCAGAAGCACCCAGCTCTAATATCAAAGCATCAACTACCCTTACTTGCTCTTCCCATTGGGGGCTAGATGCATCAATGACATGAATAAGCAAGTCGGCATATCGCAATTCTTCAAGGGTTGCTTTAAACGCATTTACCAAATGATGTGGTAATTTACGGATAAATCCCACTGTATCCGAAACGAGGGCTTCCAAGGTATCGCTCACAGCAAGACGGCGAGTGGTTGTGTCCAAAGTGTCGAAGAGCCTGTTTTCCGCTTGTACGCCTGCTCCAGTCAATGCATTTAATAAAGTCGATTTTCCAGCGTTCGTATATCCCACCAGTGCTATTACTGGAACATTATTTTTTTCCCGCAATCTCCGTTGAGTTTCACGATTTCTAGTGACCTCTGAAAGCTCCTCTTCGAGTTTAGTGATTTTGCGACGGATGTGTCGTCGGTCAGTTTCCAGCTGGGTTTCACCAGGACCCCTTGTACCGATTGGGGCGCTGGTACCTGTTTGGCTAACCAAGTGACTCCACATACCTGTTAGCCTAGGTAGCAAGTATTTGTACTGGGCTAATTCCACCTGTAAGCGACCTTCCCTTGTCCTTGCTCTCCCAGCGAAAATATCTAAAATTAACGATGAGCGGTCTATGACTCGCATACCCAAATCCTCTGAAAGAGCTCTTATTTGTGAAGGTGACAATTCATTGTCAAAGACAGCAAGGGTACAATCGTGAAGCTCGGCGATTTCTTTTAGCTCCTGAACTTTCCCTTCACCAATGAATGTTCGAGGCTCAACAGAGCGTCTGCTTTGTAATGCTCTACCCAAACAAATACCTCCTGCTGTTTCAAGAAGCGCTTCCAATTCATTAAGGCTCTCTTCAGTGGAGCGGTCATGTATATTCATATTATCGGCAGCCAATCCAGCGATTACAGCTTTTTCTGGCTCCATGGTATTTAGTGTTTTTTCCAAATTTGTCTCCTTAATCTCTGCAATTTGCGAAAATAAAAAACCCGTGGTCTTCTCACGGGTTTTTGGGATTATTGATTCATGCCGAACTTCCTGTTGAACCTGTCAACTCGTCCGCCGGTATCAACCAGCTTTTGTCGTCCGGTATAAAAGGGGTGACACTTGGAACAGATTTCTATTTTTATATCTTTCTTTGTGCTTCCCGTTTCAATAACCTCTCCGCAAGCGCACCTAATAGTCGTCTGCTGATAGTCAGGATGTATCCCTTCTTTCATCATGTTCACCTCTTTCATCATTAATAATAAATATGCTATTTACGAAGTACGCTATTAAAACTATACATTCGATTAACGCACAAAAGCGATTGTAACATAACAAAAATCCAATTGCAATACCTTGAGCAAAATTTTGTTATGTATACTTGCACAACAATTAAAGCAATTGCCTTAAACTAGCGATAAATTAAATGGAACGTAGTTTCAAAGGGGCTGCCGTATACGGTTGTATAATCGTTTCGGCAGCTTGGTGTTATTTTTAATATATACGATTACAAATTTCACAGGTGAATGTCAATTAAATAATTCGATTATCACTTGCTATTACAAAGGTATATCATATGAAATTTTTAGATAGACTTAAACAGGAATCATCGCTATTGGTACAATGCTTTATTGTTATCATAGTCTTTTTGGCTATGATTATAATAAGCAGTTTTTTTGCTACAAGAATTGTTAACACGAACCTTGACCATCACGGTGAGGAACTAATAGTACTCTCGGCAGATACCTTGACTGCATATATAAAAGCGCATCAAGTAGCTTTTGAAAATATAGCTTATTCAATAGAAGATGCATATTCATTGGGATTTGATATTGAAGAAATAAAAAGCGAGCTTACCAGGTCATCACTATACCTAATGGAGCGAAAAGACGGTCTATACAGCGGATTTCTATATTTATATGGCTATATAGGTGATGAATTTATCCAGACTTTCGACATTATTAAGGAAGACTTTCGTGACATATCAAAGCGACCTTGGTACATGGGAACTCTTGAAGCAGGAGGTGAAACCCATTTCAGCGACCCATACTATTGCTACCAGACCGAGGATTTGATAGTTTCTTTTTCGAAGGTATTATATGATAGGAACGGTGAATCCTTTGGCATTCTTGCCTTTGATATTCGATTTTCAGCGATAGTAGATTTTATTCAACAAATACCCTACATGGAAGCTGGTTGGGGAGCGCTCCTCGACTCTCAGCTAAGAGTAATGGTGCACACGGATGAAAGCGTCCTCGGTTCAAAATTAGATGAATTGTATACAGAATTTGGTGAAAACTCCATACTCATAGATATTTTGCGTTTAGGTGATGAAGTCAGCGCTTACAGGGCAAGATCCTATACAGGCATGGACAGCGTGTTTTTCAGCAGACGCTTATATAATGGTTGGCATTTATATTTGGGAATACCTGTTGAGGATTTCTATCAAGATGCAGACAATATGAAGGTGATTCTCACAGTAACAGGGGTTATTTCCATGTTACTCCTATGCGGAATCCTCACTTTTCTGAACGCTGCCAAAAAACGCTCAGATGAAGCCAGCAGGTTAAAATCATCTTTTCTTGCAAATATGAGCCATGAGATACGCACTCCTATGAATTCCATCATAGGGATGTCGGAGCTATTGATGAACTCCCGCCTAGCTGAAAGAGATAAAAAATTCGTTAATGACATACATGCTTCAGCAAATGCGTTGCTTTCAATAATCAACGATATACTCGATATGTCGAAAATCGAAGCTGGTAAATTCGAACTTGTGCTTGTACACTACAGTATACGAGAGCTAGTGGGCGAAGTTGCCTCCATGTTTATGTTCGTAGCGAGAAATAAAGGGTTAGAGTTTAAATACGAATCTGAAGGAGAGCTACCAGAAGCCGTATATGGAGATGATACCAGATTAAGACAGGTGTTAACAAACATATGTGGGAACGCTGTAAAATTTACGGAAACCGGTTCAATTAACTTAAAAGTCATCACTGATGATAAACATATTATTTTTGAAATCAAAGATACAGGAATAGGTATACGCAAAGACGAACTCCCGAAGATATTTAGAGTATTCGAGCAATCTACTAATGAAAAAAGCAGCAAAATTACAGGTACTGGTTTAGGCTTACCCATCAGCAAAACATTTGTTGATATGATGGATGGTGAAATAAAAGTGGAAAGCGAATATGGTAAAGGGAGCATTTTCACAGTGACGATTCCTCTTGTACCAGGTGACCCAAAAAGCATTGACCGTACAGATGGTATGATGAATAGCTTTACCATATCAGCACCAGATGCAAAAATCCTGGTGGTTGACGACAATGAATATAACTTAATAGTTGCTGTGGGATTACTAGAATTATATGGAATCCATGCAAAAACAGCATCTTCGGGAAAAAGTGCGATACAAATGGTTCAAAAAGATGATTTTGACATTGTGTTCATGGATCATATGATGCCTGAAATGGATGGTATCATCACAACAAGCAAAATAAGAAGCCTTGGAGAAAAATATAAAAGTTTGAAAATCGTAGCTCTAACCGCCAATGCCATAACAGGAGCTAGGGAAATGTTTTTGGAGAACGGTTTTGATGGTTTCATATCAAAACCCATTGAAATACCTGCACTTACAAAAACTCTGATAGATAATCTACCAGCGAATATAGTATCAGAAGCCATTATTTACGAGGAAGATAGTTATGATGCTGATAATTTTGAAGCGGAAAATACCTTTATTAATGCTCTTGCCAATGTTTCTGAAATAAACCCAGACATCGGACTTATGCGCGTAGGTGGACATATAGATATGTACAGTGGCAATCTAAAACTCTTTTATGAAAAGCTCCAGCCTGACTGCGAAAAAATGATAGCTTTTATGAAAAACACCGATCTGCCAGGTTTTGCCATAACTGTACATGCTATGAAATCTGCTCTAGCTAGTATAGGTGCCATGCCTCTATCTACTTTAGCACAAAACCTCGAAACTGCAGCAAAGGACAATGATGCTGCTTTTTGTAATGAAAATTTCCCTACTTTATTAGAAAAACTAGAGCAATTACACCAGCAATTATCTCAGGTCTATTCTGTGAACAAGAAAAAAGTAATAAAGGAAAGTGGTGATACTGAGCATCTATTTGAAGGTTTGGATGATGCGTTGATTGCTATACGTTCTTATGACAATGATACTGGGATTGAAATTTTAAGCAATTTAAGCTCATTTATTTATGATAATGAAACCGATGAAATCTTGGAAAAAGCATTGATTGCACTAAAAAAATACGATTTTGCGGAAGCGAATTCAATGCTATCAATGATCTTGGAAAAATCATAGATAACAATTGCAGTCTTCACCAATGCAAATGCTGTTTCGATTATGCTTGTAATTGCAATGAAGCTTTGGTACTATATGTGAACACCATATTGATACTAGCAGTAATTAACATCATAAGGAGCTACAATGAGCATTATTGAGTTGATAATAATGGCTATAGGGGTATCTATGGATGCTTTCGCTGTTGCAATATGCATCGGTTTGTCCATAGAAAAAATCGAGTTTCGGAAACTTGCTACTGTGGGATTGTACTTCGGTGCTTTTCAAGCAGGGATGCCTTTGATTGGTTTTACAGTGGCTAATTTTTTTGCTAATTATATCGAAACATACGATCATTGGTCTGCTTTCATTTTGCTTGGCTTTTTAGGTGGGAAAATGATAATCGGTAGCATAAAAAATAAGGATGAGGTTTGTGAGGAGATAGAATTAACTGCGATAAATATGCTCCCCCTTTCCCTTGCTACTAGTATCGATGCATTGATTGTGGGTGTTTCATTAGCTCTTCTGAAAGTACGCATCATACCAGCAATTTCTTTGATTGGAGGCACCACTTTCACCTTTTCCATGTTGGGTGTAATATTAGGCAGCACTTTTGGATTACGGTTTCGTTCAAAAGCTGAAATTGCCGGTGGCTCTATTCTTATACTCATTGGATTAAAAATTTTGCTTGAACATACCCTACTAAGCAGTATATAATACTTTTAGATTTGGATTTAATAAGCCTTTGATATACAAAAAGCCACTATAAATGGCTATGTTTCAAGGCGAGAGGAATATCAATACATGAGGAGAGAATGGGAAAAACTCGACAATGCTGCGAAAATATACCCTTCGACCCAGATTAAGACTGACACCCACGTTTTTCGTTATTGTTGCGAGCTATATGATGATATAGACCAAGACATACTTCAAGCAGCTTTGGAAGATACATTGGAATTGTACGATATATTTCAAGTCACCCTTAAACGAGGGGTCTTTTGGTATTATCTCGAGGATTCCGATATAATTCCAATAGTCCGAGAAGAGCATTCCCATGTCTGTGCGAAGCTTTCTGACAATTACGAAAAATCATTACTGTTAGAAGTCACTTATTTTGGCAAACGTATAAATCTTGAGATGTTTCATGTACTGACTGATGGAACTGGTGCCATGAATTTCTTAAGAACTCTTGTAATAAAATATCTATCCATAAAAATGGAAGTAGACGAAGCAACCCTTGATTACGATGCTTCCCAGAATCAAATGCTCGACGACAGTTATGGCAAATATTATTCAGGTTCAAAAGATTGGAAAAGGGAAAAAGCAAAAGCTGCTTGCCAGATAACTGGTGCGAAATATTCCGATAATCGTCTCCGCGCAATAACAGGTCGTATGAGTACCGCCAAAGTCTTGGAAAAAGCTCATGAATACGGAAGCACCCTCACCGTATATTTAGCCGCTTGCCTAACATATGCAATTGGCGATGTTTTGAATGTTAGAGAAAAAAAGAAACCTCTTATTCTAAATTTACCCGTGAATTTGCGCAAGTACTTTCCCTCTGAGTCAATACGCAATTTTTTTGCTACCTTATTCATCCCTTACAATCTTACTGGAAATGGCGAAACTTTAGATAATATCACCGCAGCCATTAAAGACCAGCTCGAAAAAAATGTGACTGAAGAAAACCTGGCGAAAATCCTCGATGGTCTTTCCGCAGCAGAAAATAATCCCATTGCGAAAATCGTTCCCCTTCGCATAAAGGATTTTTTCCTGCGGCGTTTTTATATACGGAACTTGAAAAACTACACAGCAACTTGCTCAAATGTTGGCATTTTCAATATACCAGAGATTTACAAAGACCATATCAGATCATTTGATGTGATGATTGGCACCAGTAAGCTACATATGTGTATTTGCTCCTATTTAGACACCCTTAGCATTACTTTTACAACACCTTTTCGCAGTTCTGATGTGGAGCGACAGTTTTTTAGGCTTTTGACTTTTGCAGGAATCGAAGTTGAAATCATTGCCAATGAACCTAGTAATCAGGAGGTCTCATGAAACATTGCGTCAAATGCAAAGTAAATGTGCGTACAGAATCGAAACGCTGCCCATTATGCCAGCGTCCCTTGACTGGTGGCGAAAATGAGCAGCTATATCCTGTGGTCAACTCAGTATACAAAGAATACGAAGCCTACTTTAAACAAATGCTTTTTGCCACCGCAGTAATCGCCATAGGAACAGTTTCCGCCAATGCTATTATTCCTTCAGAAAGATTCTGGTCCCTAACTGTAATCTTCGGTATGGCAAGCTTTTGGGTATTCCTACTCTTGGTTATTAATAAAAAGCACAACATTGCTAAACGTATATCTAACCAAGTATTTTTCGTAACCATCGGCTGTGTTGCGTGGGACTTCTTCACTGGCTGGAAGGGCTGGTCCCTTGACTATGTATTCCCCATAGTCTGTGTGATAGCTGTTATGTCCATGTTCATTTTGGCTAGGGTGATGAAGTTAAACGCCAGAGACTATGTGGTATGTCTGATTGCTGACGCATTTTTCGGTGTCCTACCATTAGTTTTCTACTTTCTCAAACTAACTAATGTAATCTACCCATCAATTGTAGGTAGTGCACTCAGTCTTTTATCTTTGGTATCTATTCTTATTTATCAATATAACACCATTAGACTAGAGTTAACAAAGCGCTTTCATTTGTAATGTAGAATTATTCACATTTTACTAGTTTTAAATTCTTTCAAGTTATTTTCAGGTTATTTTCATATCTATTCTTCTTCCGCCGATTCGTCGATGGAGTCTAGAAGTTGTCTGTACCAGCTTAGGGAGTCTAAATAGGCTTGGGTGACAACTTCGACTTTTATATTATGCAAAACAAGCTTTACGGTTGTATTTTGCCAATCAGCACGCTCATATGCATGGATAAGGGAAAGAACGTCATATATCCTCCCCTTTTTATTGGCAAGGGCATCCCTAATTTCCGAATCAGCAGCAACTTCATTCAATGCATCCTCCATCGGCTTTTGAAGTATGACATCAAGCAAGGAAAACAAACCAGCAATGAATAGAGCTCCGGCTTTAATCGCCATATCAAAGGCAGGAGCCAAATTCTCAGCAAACTTTGCCCTTATAAGCGACAATTTAGTTATTTCACTTGGTCGGTCTTCACCGATGCTAACGGAAATTGCTACGGTAGCCCATTTTTTTACTTCCTTTTGACCCAGAATAGCAACAGCATGACGTATGGAATCAATACGCCTCCCGCTACCTAGGTTAAAAGTATTTATAAAGCGCAATAGAGAAATTGATAGAGCAGGATCTCGTTCAATTGTGTTTGCTGCAGATATAAGATCCAAATCCTCTTCATTGATCTGCCTTAAAAGGCTAAGAGAGTTCACTTTTAACGGTGAAATTTCCACATTACCTTTGGTGATTGGTTCTGAATAGAAGTCACCTGATAAAAGCATATTATTCAAAGTAGAAAGCTTATCAAAACTTTCCATATCCGGAATCTCAGTAAGCACCATACTGGTTTCTCCAGCAAAGGGACTTATCGTTTTCATATCATCAACAAAATCATTAGACCTGACATTTATTAGTATATAATCAAAAAATTTAACAGCAGTTTCAATCCCTATTGCTTCACTGAGACCATCCAGGGCCATACGATACCCATTTTGTTTCAATATTTTGAGCTTTTCCAAAACAGCGGTATCAGTTAGTGTTTTTTTGTCGATAATACATACTAATTTTTCGGGAGGTATATCTGTATTCATGGGCATACCCATTAAAAGTTGATATTTTGTTAGTTCGATAAAAAGATCATAACTACCAGAAAAAGGTTCGACACCGATTTCATTAACCAGCTCCAGACCGGGTGCCAATAGTTCAGCGCCAAGCATCCGATGGTCGTCAGCAGCACCGAAGAGTATATCGCCTGCTTTCGTGACAAAACGATATGCATGTACAGCCATTTGCGCATCAAAAAAAGGAATAGTGCTGATAAAAAATTTCATGCTCATATAGTCTGATAACCTCCCATAATGTTACCTTGCTGTAAGCAAGCTGATTACTTCAAAGTCTGTTCTTTCTTCTGTTAATGATTATTATAGTAATCCCTACTAATATATATCGTAATATAAAATGAAATATTGACCATCAAGAAACAGTTTAATATATCCTAGCTGATATAGTCAAAGGGAATATTACAGAATTGTTACGATATGCTAATTTTAGTATTTTGGATTAATCTTTCGATATAATATTGGTGAAAATTATGTGTAAAAACCACTTATTGTATAAGGATGTATTTAAACGATGTTGAAAAGACAAAAACGCATATACAGTATTTTATATATTATATTATTTATATTGCCTCTATGTACTTTTTTATATACTCATGCCAGTAATAATAATCAAATCAATATAGTCTCAACACCCAGAGTTTCAGCCACAGTATTACCAATATCCGGATTTGGTACGCCAAGCTGGCTCCTAGATAACGAAGGACGCACATGGACAAACCCAATACCACTTAACACTTATGTGGTATTCATGTTACCAGACCCCCTATCCCATGTGCTTTTTCAATGGATGTCCAGTGCAAACTATGATTACAACACAATTCGATACGGAGGACCTAGCAGCTACGAGATATCATATAGCACAGATTCCACAAATGGATGCGATGGGACTTGGGTGACCGCTGTATCAATAACAGGAAATCAATCCGCTGCTCGTTCCCACGAAATAAAAGCTGCAAATATAAAATGGTTACGACTGCGTATTACCAGTGGCACGGGAGCTATAGACGAAATTGACATTCATGATATGAGTTATGTAAATGATGGAGCTGGTTCTGATACTTGGGGCTTTATTGGAGACAGTATAACCGCTTTTGCTTTTTGGAGAGATGCCTCTGCAGGAAAAGCTTTCAATGTGCTAGTAAATGAATCGGATTCCAGTCGTTACCCCAGCATGATGAATCTTGGCATCGGTAGTCAAAACGCTTCACACATCAATAATCGAATACAAAGTGAGATTGATAATAATCCTGGGATTTATTTTTGGGCGATTGGAATAGGCACAAACGGAAATGACAGCGTTACTCAATTTGAAACGTATTTAAGAGGTATAATACAAACTGTATTAGATAATAAAAAACAACCCATAATTGCAAGAATCCCATATACCAGAGACCGTGGTATGGACAACCGCATACAGCAATACAACATCGTCATCGACAATCTGACCAAAGAATTCGGACTCACATCCGGTCCCGACCTGTACAATGCTTTTAAAGACAACGCAGACAGCTATTTCAGAGACATATTACACCCCAATTCCGCAGGTATCAACGCAATAAACCAACTCTGGGCCCAAACAGCCCTTAGCATCCCCACAAATGAACACGGGGACGGTTCTTTTGTTCAATTTGAACAGAGGGACGGTTCTTTTGTTCATTCTCAGAGTGAACAGAGGGACGGTTCTTTTGTTCATTCTCAGGAGGAGCAATCCAATAATGACAGCGTAGCATCTTCACCCTCACCTTCTAATTCACCCTCGTCCACACCTTTGAACACGCCAATTGCACCGACTGAACTATCATTTTACGTCAGCGGTACAAGAATTTACACAAATGAAGGCATGGATTTTGTAATTAGAGGAGTAAATATAAACGGCCCCGGTTGGTGTTTTCAAAGAGATACCCTCCAGGATGTTGATATGTTAATCGATATTTGGCAATTCAACACAGTTCGATTATGTGCTGCCAACAAGTGGGACTGGTTTGCCGCAAGCTGGAACAGTGACTTAGAAAAAATAATCGATGCCTTTACCAAAAGGGGTATTGTTGTCATTTTAGAAAACCACGACTATACAGGAACATACCCTTCCCGTGACGAAAATGGCGGATATGATTATGAGGGCAACTATATAGAGCCTTTATCCCATTTAAAAACCTGGTGGAAAGACAAGGCAGAAAGGTTCAAAGATAATCCTTATGTTTGGTTTAATATTATGAATGAACCAAGTTCCGCGAACACCCAAGCTTCAGCGAATCTCTGGTTCAATATCCACGATGAAATCATAGCACTAATCAGGGAAACCGGTGCAGAAAACATCATCGTCATCGATGAGCATGCCTGGGGTCAAGGCGGTGGCTATTATTATGGACCTGACTCCTATGATAGCGCAATTATCACAATGGGTCCAGCATTGTTGGAAAAATATGATAATCTCGTGTTTTCTCTCCATGTGTATGATGCTTGGGAAAACGGTATGAGCCGATTTAAGAGCTATTTTCAAGATGCTCAAGACCGCGGTTTATGCGTAATCTTAGGAGAATACGGAGTCATGAACAATAACAACGCTCAATTGAGCGCTGTAAAATGTATGTTTACCTATGCGATAAGATATAATATAGGTAGAATTTATTGGGCATGGGATGATGGGAAGCTACCCATGACTAACGAAGGCGAAGGCTGGCGCATAAATCGCACTGATGGAACGATGCCCACAAACCTCACCTGGGTCGGACGAATGATTTGGCTCGATAACCATAGACAGTTGAGAACTAACATGAAGGGATATCAAAAAAGAATAGGAACTTATAAATAGATTAACGATTCCATTAATGAAGAGCAAGATATGAAATAGACTATCTTTGAAATATTCATATAATTGCACCTCTAGTCCTGGCAGGTCCATGGGTACATCGATATAACTACATTCGCTAACTCTTCTTTGTTGTTTTCCACTTTTTCATCAATAACTATTTCTAAAAGCTGGTTAAGTACAATCCCTATCTCTTTCCCGTCTGAGACTCCCAACGCCAATAAATCATGCCCATTGATGGCTAAATCCTTCAAGGAAAAGCATTGCTGCTGCTCTATTATTCCTTTGATTATGTCAGGTAATTTATTCAGTTTATCAAGCTTTTCATCACGAGAAGATTCCGATTGCGCCATTGCATCTGCCCTTTGGACTTCGATTAATTGAAACAGCCTTTCTTCACCAATTCGATTTAGCCATCGTTTTATATGCTTATTGCGTGGTTCAATTTCTACATCATGATAAAGAACCAATTCACTTACAGTTTTTATTGTATTGCTGTCATATTTCAAACGCAGCAATATCTCCTTTGTCAAATCTGTGCTGATTCTCGAGTGCTCATAAAAATGGCCAATATCATCAGCTTCTGTATAACACATTGGTTTCCCAATATCATGTAATAACATAGTTAAACGTATCATAAGGTCGCTGATTGCATGGTCAACACTCAAAACTGTATGGGTGTATACATCAAATGAATGATGTGGGTTGTTTTGTTCAAACCCAAACATTGGAATTATTTCGGGGATTATTTCAGCGATTATGTATTTATAATCAATAAGAAGCGAACTAATCCCTTGACCGAGTAGCATCTTGTTCAATTCACTTCTTATTCGCTCTTTTGCAATATTTTGTAATAAATTACAGTTTTCCTGCATCGCTCGGGAGGTTTCTTTGTCTATATTAAATCCAAGGACTGAAGCAAATCTCATCGCTCGCATTATACGCAAAGCATCTTCTTGGAATCTTTTTTCGGGGTCGCCAACACATTTTAGCAGTTTATTAGTAATATCGTCAATTCCTCCAAACAGGTCTATTATACCTGTTTGGGGGTTATATGCCATTGCGTTCATCGTAAAGTCTCTGCGGGATAAATCGTCTTCCAAGCTTTCAGAAAACAATACCATATCTGGTCTTCGATTATCACTGTAAACACCGTCTATCCTAAAAGTCGTTATTTCAACGGGTTCAATTGAAGCTTGATGCGGTAGCAATGCAACAGTACCAAATGCAAGCCCCAAATCGATAATTACATAGCCGCTAAAGACAACTCTTGTCTGTTCTGGTAAAGCTGATGTACAAATGTCCCAGTCTTTTGGGATTTTATCCATGAGACTATCTCTCACACAGCCACCCACCACATACGCCTCGTATCCTGCGGATTCAAGTGTGTCTAATATCTCTTCTATTTCATTTGGCAGTTCAATATTCATCAGTAACTACCTTTTCATTAACAGACATAACAAACTACTTTTCAGGTGTTCATTTGTCCAAAAAAAAATCATATACTTATCTTTAATTATTTCGTTGATGTTAGGCATTATGTGTCTCCAAATCAGTTTTGTTGTTGTGTAACACTTTCTTAAGATACCACTACAATCCCATCATCGTTGTTCATGTATTCACCATTGCTTGTTCGTTATGGTCAGGTAGGAAGGGTGAATACATCATTATTGCATGGTTTTCCACAACAAACTCATCACTAACTTCCTGACCGCTTATATCATATACCCTTCTCCATATCGAGTTGTGCCTTGTGTATCCGCCCTAGAATTCCAGTTGCATAATGTGATCTTTTTCGTACACCCCACTCACTTTTTTAACAGCAATCTTTAGATTGGTTATTTTGTTATATTGAAGATACATGTCGAGATCCTTCAAATTGCGCAGCAAAGGCGTCTCATGGGTAAAACACACATAAGGTAGCGAGGATACGCTTTGTTTTGAGTACTTTGTTCCGCTTTTCAGGAATAACATATGTCTTCTCAAGGTAAAGTACTGCTTGCCAAGAAACAACCTTAAATTACTTCGCTTTATTGGTTTCGCAACTGTTTGACGATTCATATTGTACACCTCATTAGGTATCAAATACGTCCTAAGACCAACAATAAAACAAGAAATTAAGAGAAATAATCTCAATCCGCAAATAATGAAAGCTGCTGTGTCTTCTGCTGAAATAGATTGTAATTAATATAAAGGAGATATACATCATATTAACAATTACAAACCAGTAAATACTATAACACAGCTCCAACGATTGCAAGTAGACCAAAGAGCATAAACCATATTCCCATTACTTGAAGTATAGTATCCCCTTCTATACTATATCTTTTTGGTTTTTCGTTACTATAAAATAATTCTACTACATCTCCAACTACATATTTTTTCGAAAAAGGTTTATAAAAATAATATATGCTTTGTACTCGTAATAACCCCTGTGGGGTTTCGTACTCAATAGTCGGTCTACCAATGGAAACATAAACGATTATTCCTCTTGTTTTAGTCCCATGCTTTATTATGCTTTTTTCTCTATGAAATACATACAATCCACATGCAAAAAAAACGATTCCATTGATGAAGAACAGTATAAATCTAAAAGTATTCATATACATTGCACCTCTAGTCATGGCAGTTACATGGGTACATCAATACAATAACCATCAGATAAGTAGTAATACAGAGATTATTCTTGTTATTTATAACTACATGATATATTATGTACAAAAATGGTATATTTTGCATCCTATCAACAAAAAATAATATACTTAATGATCACTTATGTTGCTTATTGTTTTCAGTACCAGATAAGAATTATCTATATGTAATTATTATTTTTGAGGAGAAGATAAATATGACGAAAAAGACGAATTATTTTTTAATGATAGTGTTGATGATTACATCAACGATTATAACAACTGTGTCAATTTTCTATTTGCCATCGTTTCTATCGATGATATTACCTCAGCCAATATATGAAATATTAAAATATCAATATGTCTTTATTTTTGGACATATCTTTTTTTTAAGTCTATTAACAATATGCATTTATTCTTTGGTAGGTTGCTATGTCGGAATAAAAACAGAAACAGTTAAAGATGCAATATTATATGCAATAAGCATTGGTCTTGGTCAGTTCCTTAGTCTACTACTTGTCGGTTCATTCTTTGCTGGAGCGTTTATATTTAGTTTTGTGTTCCAATATTTCCTATTTGCTCTACCCAGCATATTGGCAGTTACAATTCCAGCATTAGTACTTAATATTATACACAAACGCATAAAAATTAATAAACATGCTTTGCATGCTATTGCATCAATTGTAATACTGACAGTCTATATGCTTACAAGCATCAGTTTAAAAAACAAAGGAGAAAATCGTCCTCAGATTGATTATATGTTTGGTACGCCAGTATATCAAGGAGTGAAAGAACAAATTGTACAACATAGTGAATTTCAATTAGAAGTGGATTCATCGTCTGGTGAGGATGTATATATAGGATTTGGCAGTTTCCCGGCTATTGGATATTGTGATGAAAGTGCAATTCTAGTTTCAGAGTTTTGTCATCAGCATCTTAATTTACTTAGTACATATGAGCAATACGAACTTATGGATAATGTCACATCAAGTGATGTCAGTTCATCTATAAGATCACTTATTAATAAAAGGTTTTCATCACTAAATATGAGATACTCAAATCGTTTCAGAGAAATGATAAATGACGAACTCTCTATGGATATTGCAATCTTTCCTAGAATGCCAAAAGATAATTATCGAGATAATGACAAAATACTACTAGAACCCATTGCTATAGATGCTCTTGTCTTCATTGTTCACAAGGATAACCCAGTATCTGATATATCTTCAGAAGAACTATGTGATATATATGTAGGAAACATAATAAATTGGCGAGACCTTGGTGGCGATAATTTACGTATAAAGAATTATCAGCGCAATGAAAGAAGCTTCACATACAAGCTTATGATGAGTGAGGTGATGCAGGGAACTCGCTTAATAACTCCTGTGCAAGTTGATAATGGTATAGGCGAGTTAGTTAATGGAGCATATCAGAATTTTCCCGAGAGTATAGGCTTTTGTCTTCTCAGTTTTTTAGAAAACGATGGGTTTCACTTCGATAACGACTATAAAGTACTAAGCATAAATGGTGTCTATCCTGAATTGACAAACATACGAAACGGTGCATATCCGTATACTATTTTGTTTTATGCTGCAATCCGAAAAGATGATGAAAATAGTAATGGTAGCCGTTTTTTAGATTGGATATTATCTGATGAAGGTCAAAAATGTGTCACGCAATCTGGGTATATATCTCTTCGTGATAACTAGCTTTATAACATTATCTAAATTTTTTTCACAGTTTTTATGTCTCTGGTTTTTTCAACAAGATACCGAATGATAATTTCGATATTCGTACTCACAGCTTAACTTTCTGTGAAATAGTTAAAAATGGATATTTCATAATTATTCAATATTCATCAGTAACTACCTTTTCATTAACAGATATAACAAACTCTTCGATGCGTTTATAATCGGGTTGACTCGGTAAGCTTGTGTTGTCAGCAGCATATTTCATACGTTTTCCATACTCATCAACCATTTCGAAAAACTCAGGCATATATGTTCCGTCGGGCTTTCTGTATTTTCCGCTGCGTATGCTCATCAGAAGCTCGATATCGTTTTCTCTGTAGGTGATTATTTCCTCTTTTTCCAAGATATCCAGACACATCAAATACAACCTCACCAAATGCATGGCATGTTTGTCCAGCGATTCAAGCTCCTTCTTTTTGTTTCTCTGAGTCAAAGAGCCATATGTTTTCACAATGTTATTCATGTCAGACCATATGTTCTTGTAGTCCCGTAGAGGATAATGGCTCAAATTGACATCAACAAATATTTCCGAGTCTAAGTCTTCTTGTTCTGAATCGTCTATATAAATTGATATAGACCCTTCTGGTATCGTTTCGTATCTGTCTTCGAAGGACATCATCGCGGATTTTATTGACTCAAGAATATGTTTTTCTTTTTCGGATTGCGGATACGAATCGCGAGCTAGTGCGTTTTGTAAGCGACGCAGTTGCTGCTGTGCATATCCGCCGAAGGAATTCACGACTCTTTTCGATAGAAACATTCTACGGTTGTCGATCAATTGCTGAGCAACTGGACTATATATCGCATAATGCTCTTCTTTACATGCAACCATTTCGATTGTATTGGGGTTCATGCTACATAGCAAGCTTATAAGTTTGTTGAAACTATACACGGTGGTATCGGTAGCTTCGTCAACTACCTGTTCGAAGCTGCTCAATCCAACCAAATCGGATTTTCTGTTAAACGCAACGCCACGAATATCGATGTCTGATTTGGGTGTATTTGTTCCATACGCATGGCTTCCACCATATGTCAAAAATATCAATCTGCCCTTCAGATGCTCATTTGTCCTAAGAAAATCATATTCTTTTCCTTTGATTATTTCGTTGATGTCAGGCATTATAAATCACCATGTAGTTTTGTAGTGAAATCTATGTGAAACTAAGCACTCAATAAAATAGGTTACAATAATATTTAAAAGATTTCAGTCATCAAATAATGAAAGCTGTTGTGTTCGAACAGAAATATGTGCCGAATGATTTGTCGTTTTGAGCACATCTGAAAGGTCGTAGTTTGATATAAACAGCTCTTTACCCTTTGCTGCTGTTTCGCTTTTGTAATTGTTCATGCCATATTGCAATTCCCAAGAATAGATATTAGCAAATTTGAATAACTCCCTGTTTTCCTCGCAATCATCAAGGGTGATAAGCCAATTGTGCTTACATAATCTCATATCATCTGCGAATCTTTGATGGTCAAATCCGGTATGGAGGTTTCCTCGTCTACCGTAGAGCCTCGATTTTGATTGTGAGTAATATGGCGGATCAAGAAAAATAAATACATTATCTCCTTCGTCGAATAGTAACTCCGAATAGTCTTTATTGCATATTTCCACATCACTTAAAATCGGAGCTAATTGAAGCAATCTTTCAAGGGAAGACATGGTAAACCGTCCTTTGAATGCGCCTTCGGAATAGCCGCCGGAATCGACTGTTCCAGAAAATGTTATCCTATTTAGAACAAAAAACCTCACAGCTCTTTCGAACTCTGTGTAGTTGTCATTTTGCGTATAATCGGTAAACAGCTTTCGACCTTCTGTGCCGCTTTCTTTTATTGACAAGACTGATTGATAAAGCGAATTGGCATCTTCTTTTAAATATTTCCAAAAGCAATATAGATCAAAATTCAAATCGTTGATAATGTACTTTGCAGATGGGTTAATAGTTTGAATAGCGTCGATAAACACTGAACCGCCACCGACAAAAGGTTCTCGAAATTCAATGTAATCACGCGGAATCAATGGGTTGATGAGTTTTATAGCTCTTGTTTTCCCTCCTGGATACCGAAGGACACTTTTGATGTTTGAACTCATATCTGACCTCCTGAGGTATATTCGACTGCAAAACCATTCGTATTTGCTTCTTCATGGAGCATTTCCAATATAGATTGTTCAGAATCTGATAAATTGCCGGATTTTGATGATGTCAGCTTTAAAATGGGAACCACATCATAATCGTGATTATCTACTATTGCAGTGCTTAAGTTTGTAAAAAGCACCATTTTGAACAGACCTTCTTTTATAACGCTTAGTGAAGGCAGGGTCCTACTCGCTGTGTGTTTTGCCTCAACAAGGTATAAATTGTTTTTATCGATACGTGCTTCATCGGCGGTCAAATAATAGTAACCACCTTGGTAATTGCTTATTGTAATCGCCGCCTTTTCACCTTCAGTAACAAACTCCTTTGGCTGTACAGTTATAGACTCTCTTTGTTGCGCAGTATAAGCAAGTTCACGAGATAGTTTCATGAACGAATCTCTATCACGACCTAGCTTTCTTATTCTTGCCAAAGCAGTATCTTCAGAACTCATGGTTACACCTGTAATTCCCGATATATTCCTATATTTTTCTATTGCTGTGTTCATTAAACTCTCAACATTGTCAATTTTAGCCATGTTCCAATGAAACGCATTTGAATGGAACGATAATAACAAATTAAATCGGTTACGAATATAGTCGACATCCAAACGTTGATTTGTAATTTTGTTGCTATACTTCATATTCTTTTCAGCCTTATCGTAGTAAGCTAGGATTATATAGACATCCATTAGGCTCATCAGCGAAATTGTGTCCCATTGTAAATAGTCACGTTCACCATCGACTCCTTCATCTTTTATAATCGGAATAACAGTTACCCTTTTGCCAGGAAATCCCATTGTATTATAAACTCTTTCAAATGGGTAGGAGCGTGTCCTCTTGGGAGACACCCACCTACTGAAAGCGAACTTGTTGCCACTGTGATTTAGTAGGAAAGTCGTATTATCCAATGCTTCTCCCAAGTCAGATAACTCATATTCATTGTATGAATATTGAGCTAATATTGGTTTGTATTGGATGCTTTCTATTTGTCCATAAATATCCATATTTCATTAACCTTTGTTGAATTCAAAAAGAGACCACTATTGCTAAACCATTATATTGTTCTACGAGATTTATACCATTCAAAGAATCGCCACGCTCTATACAAATAGTATATCATTTTGATTTTTCATAAGCAATAAAACTTGAGCAAATATTGCGCTTTCTTATACTTTGACAAATAGGCATTAGACCAATATAATATAGGTTGTATTCGATAAGGAGAAAACGATGTTTGATATAACAAAAACAGATATACAAAAACTAAATGACGGCGAATTACGGGATCTTATCGGTCGTTTATGCGAATCTGAAATGGAGCTCAATAGACTATCTCGTAAAAATGTAATTTGGGGCGGCGCACAAACAGCTACAGATGATGGTATTGATATCACAGTTAAAATAGATAACCAAAATAACGTTTTAGATGGATTCATTTGTAACCGCAATACTGTAATTCAAGTAAAAAGGTATAAAATGGAACCATCGAAAATTACGAATGAAATGGATTTTAATAAGGATAAGCTTTGGGAAATACTAAAAAAAGTAAATGATAAAGCAGGAATGTATATAATAGTAAGTGGAGCCGATGACGCTAATTTGAAAATGCTAAATGCTAGAAAAAACAAGATGAAGGATATCTTATCAAAGAAGTTTTTAAACGAAATAGAGGTGGATTTTTATGATAGCCAAAAAATCGCCTCGTGGGCAAACTCTTTTCCATCAGAAATTGCATGGGTTAAAAACAAAGTCGATATTACAACACAGCATTGGAAACCATATGAAAACTGGTCAAATGATGTAAATGGAAAAGACTTAGAGTATATCATTGATGACAAGAATCGAATAGAATATAATGGGAGTCATCATAATATTGAAGATGGAATAAAAACGCTTCGCAGTCTGCTACAATTAAGTGGGAAATCAATTCGGATAATAGGTCTATCTGGAGTCGGTAAAACAAGATTTGTTCAAGCTTTATTTGATGATCGCATAGGAGATGACTCATTGCCAATAACATCAGTATTATATACAAATTATGGACACTCGCCATCACCTTCTCCTCTAAATATGGCAGCTTATTTTTATAATACTCGTAAAACTGTTACACTGATTATTGACAATTGCTCCTATACTTTGCACAAATCATTGACTGAGATATGCACTCAACAAAATAGTACTGTCAATATTGTAACAGTTGAATATGACATAAGTGAAGGCGAGCCTGAAGAAACTGAGTTTTTTAGACTCGGTCTAAATTCCGATGCGGTTATAGAAAAACTACTTCATGGTTGGTACGATGATTTATCTTCCAGTATTATAACAAAAATAATTGAACTAGCTGGTGGAAATGCAAGACTAGCAAAACTCCTATATGAAGCAATAAAAAATCATGAATATACCGATTCTTTTACCGATAAAGTTTTTTTTAATCGGTTATTTTGGCAAAATAACAGTAAAGATGATGAGCTACAACGAGTTGCCGAAGCTTGTTCCCTTGTCTATGCATTTGATATGGAAGACAATAATGAGTTAGAAGTTTTAGCAAATATTGCTGATGTTAGTATAAAGAATTTTCGCCGCCGTATCAAAGAACTCAGAAAACGCGAAATATTACAGGAACGCTCAACTCAGAGAGCAATCCTCCCTCATGCATTAGCAAATTATCTAGTAAAAGAAACTTTAAGTTATTTTGAATTACCCGATAGTAAATTTTTTGAAAATAGTAACAAACGGCTTTTATACTCATTTATTAGAAGGCTAAGCTATTTGTATGAAGACGATAAAGCTATAGGAATCGCACAGGAGTTAATATGCTCATATGAAGAGCCTAATAACTTTCAAGATAAATACGATATAGAAGCATTTTGCCGACTTGCAACTATTGTCCCTAAGGAGGCTTTAAAAATCATCGAGGATAATGTAAGTAACTTCTTGAAGATATATTATTCCCTTGACAATTATACGGTTCGCATTGTTGCATACATCGCTTATGAAGCAGAACTATTTGCTCGTTCAGTAGATTTATTAATTGCTATGTATTTGAATTGTGAATGTTCAGAGTCATTAAAAATTTTGATTAATCAGAGATTGGTGCAGCTTTTTAGATTGTATGGATCGGGTACAAACGCTACTCCTGAACAAAGAATGCGATATGTAAAATCATTACTTAAAAGTGATAATTATACTAAACAAGAACTCGGAATGAAACTGCTGAAATCAGCCTTAAGTACTAGAAATCATAGTACAGGAAACACATTCACCTTTAGTCAACATCAAAGAGACGAAGGATACTGGCCGTCCACTGAAGATGAAGACAAAAATTGGTACAGTACTTTTTTGCAATTATTCGAAGAAGCAGTTTGTTCAGAAACATTTGATGGATGTTCATTACTAGAATACACAAGCATAGAGTGGAATTTACTCTTTGAAAAAACATATTTATCACCAGTAACACTTGCTTTTGTCAAGAAAATTAGGAGCATATGTTTTTGGCCGGAAGGTTTATTATCAGTTAAATTCGCTATGAATTATTTAAAAAACCATCTTGATCAACAAGAAAAAACACATAACAACCGAGTTAAAGATAATCTGATGCAAATTGAGAGCATATTAACACACGATAATGATCTTGAATTTATTATGTTGCTTCAATCAGCAAATCATTACGATTTATCGAAATATGGCTACTTACCTAAAAATGAAGTAGAAGCAGAAAAGATAATTATTGAAAAAGCAATTTTCGCTTGTGCAGATACTTCTTTTAATGCTATCTTTATGCGTAGTTTAGTATGTAAGAGTAATAACCATTCCTTTACAATTGGTCGGGGTCTTTGCATAGGCTGTAAAGATCGCAAGCTGTTTTTGAGTAGCTTAATTAATGAGTACACCAAAACGCCATCAAGCATAACAGGAGTCGATGTACTACAAGGTTTTTTGCATGAGTTAGTACTCATTGACGAGGCACTCCTCAAGGAAGTATTACAGCGAATACAGGTAGATGATAATATGCGAAGGTATTATCCTAGTATTATTTCTCAATTCGTTGGTGATTTCTATTTTGACGATCTTATCGAAAAGGTTTCAAATTGTGGTTTTTCAGCAAGATTCTTTGATAATGTGTGGCGGGGCAGGGGCTTCAAATCATTAACAAATGAACAGCATTCAAAATTTTATAATATGTTATATAGAAAAGTAAATGGAGCTGCTGTTGCTATAAGGTTGTTCCACGATCATTTATGCCTTGATATGAAAGATTCGAAGTTGCAAAATGAATATGCGTTAATTGGACAGCATTTACTTTTAGAATATGAGTACAATGATCCATATACAGACCACATTGATTATAATATATCAATAGTATTCAAATCTTGTTTTATTGATGATTCAGAAAACTTAAAAACGCTATATCGCAATATATATACAAAGTTCAATGAGAATCACTCGATTTTTTATCCACATCTTATTAATGAACTCATAACATTAAATCCATTCTTATTTTTAGATGTATTTTTATGCGATGGACAGGATTTATCTCATCAGTTTACCACAATGAAAAATTATGATTTATATTCCAGCATGCTTGACTCGATAGATAGTAAAGAAATAATTCATTGGGTTGAGCTAAATATAGATGAACGTTGTGCTAAGATAGTAAACGCTATACGATTGTTCTATAATGAAGACAATGTCGCATACTGGAAACCCATTGTATATGAAATATTTTCAATGAGTTCTAATCCTCATAAAATTGTTAAGCTGTTGCTTGACACGCTTATTCCAAAGTCATGGGATGGTTCTCTTGCTGATATACTTAACAGTCGCTTGCCGCTAATTCAAGCGTTCAAAGAACACGAAATCTCTGATATAAGCATATATGCAAATGAATTTGAGAATGGTTATATTACAAAAATATCAGCTGTTCGGAAATGGGAGAAAGAGAAAGAAGAAGAAGAAAGAAAGCAATACAACAAATTTGAATAGTACACCAATCATATTGAACACTTCTATCTCATTAACACTCAGCATCCGCCAACAACCACTTTTGAGTTAACAAATAAATCAAACAATTCGTTGCGTTCAAAATCGTGCTTGCTTGGATAGCACGATTTATCTGTAGAAATTTCAACACTGCTCATTTTCGGAAATTATTTTGATTGTATTAAGTTTACAACGCATCTCATGCTCCCCAGACAGTTATTTGCATATCATTATGCCGTTCATCGCGACGCCAGATCCGTTCGTCCCAGGTTCGTTCATCCTCACGGTCGAAAATAAATAAATGCGCCTCATCGGCTCCAACTTGGCGTGCATAATCGGCTGTTTGCTCCAGCCCCTTCTCTATTACTGTTTCAAGAGCACCACGCCGCAACTTGAGCTCGATAACAATGCGCTGCAGAGACCCGCGCATACCGAGCTTTTCATCCAGGGGCCATTCGATGTATAGGTCTGTTCGTTTACGACCGATACCATACTCACGGCTAATGTAACCGCCTCCGTTTACTATGCGCTGGAGGAAGGCTTGCATCAAAAGTTGCGGACCTGCTTCTTCATAACCGAAAGCTCCGACCCAACTGTCGGCGTGCTCGCGGAAAAACTGCTGGAAAGCACTAAGGAGCTTATACATATCAAGTTTTCGTTCGGAAGTTACATACCATGCTGTTTCTTGGTTGGGTATTCTTGTCTGCGCTACCCATACAAGTTCTCGGGGTATCACCTCGCGGTAAATCCTGTTACTGATGGATACTGTTGGTTTTGTTTGTATCAGACCCATATCTTCGACATATTTTTGGTCATCCATTCGAATGCTTTCAACACCGTTGGTTTCGCCAGTAAGTATAGCTTCTAGTACCCGCTGAACTCGGGGTTCCTCTAGCTTGTGCATCAGCTGGTCAAGATGAGTAGCTCGTGATTGTATAAGGTTCTCCCTAGCTTCTTTATAATCGCTGAGCGTTATCTCAAGATCACGGTTGCGGCACTTAATGAGTTTCCACGTTACTTCATATCCAAGGGCGTTAACGAGCCATGGCTGCCCAAAAGTATCTTCCCAAAGCTCTGGGAAGATCGCCTCGCTGAATGACTGCCCAGTTTCTTCAGTATGTTGCCGCCATAAGGCTCCCGTTTCTTTTTGCGTGAAGTTCCCCATCCGTATCGATTCTGTCTTAATATTGAATGCGCTGCCCCCTGTGATGATCTCACCATCACCCTGGTTGATGCGGTAGTCGCGCACATCTCGCACTCCGCAGAGTATAATGCTTTGTGGGAACGCTGTCGGTCGTTTATTATACCCAGCACGAAGTTGGCGTAGCACAGAAATCAACGTGTCACCTACTAGAGAGTCGATTTCATCGATAAAAAGCACCGTTGGCTTTTCAGAAGTCGAAGTCCATTGCTCTAACAGTTTCACTAGTTGGTTTTCAGGGGAAATCATACTCTTTTCATTGCGAAACCACTGCTCAATATCAGAGCGTTGCAAGTATAATGATAAGTCGCTGGCAATTGTTTCGCATACTCCGGCAATGCCCCTGGCAACATCATTTCTTGCAGTCTGTGCCGTTTCTATGTTCGTATAAGCGCAGGCGTAGCTGTTCCCGACGTTCAGTTCTTGCATCATCGCCATAAGCGTGCTTGTTTTGCCCGTCTGCCTAGGTGCATGCAGCACGAAATAGCGATTGTCCCTTATCAGCCTTTGCGCCTCTTCCCAATCGAGCCGAGAAAGAGGGTCGATGCAATAATTACGTTCTGGCACCATAGGACCAGCTATGTTGAAGAAACGTTCCATACTAATCTCCACATCAGTTTTGTTGTGCAGCCGTTTTCTCTGGATGCCACAACAATCCTATCGTCATAGTTCATGCCCCATCATTGCTTGTTCTTTACGTTCAAGCTGGAAGGGTACAGACACATTATAACTTATCATTGTTTGCTTCAATAATATCGTTCACAGAAACAAAGGGGTTGCGGTACTGCCTTCGTTTTTGCATTTTTTTGTTGGAGTAGATCGCATGGGATGGGCATAGATTGACACAGGAGAAACAGTTTTCACACTCGTTGCCGAAAACAGTTTTTTCAGTAACTTGTATGTTGTTTGCGGGACAAACTTGAACACAAGTACCGCATTTCGTGCAATCATCTGTAACATTGAAATTGGTTTTGCCAAAATATGCCGTCGCAGCACCATGCTTTTTTCTACCTTTTACAATGCGGCGTTTACTATCCTTGATGTCGCTGATAATCTGCTCGAGTCTGCCTTCTGCTTTTTCGAGGATTATTTCTGGGCTCTTTGGAGGGTTAAATGCAAAGATGAAATTCCAGGGTGTTTTTAAATAGGCTCCATAATCTAGGGGTATGATTCCGGCTATCTCTCCAAGTGCTTTCATGCGTATGTGGGCATATAGATCGACTGCAAAAAAATATTCAGCATCGAATTCATTTTTCAATATAAAGCTGCGAACCATCTTAGGTAAGCCAATGGCGTACTGGGGATAAACGAAACCGATTTTATCATCGGTATAGGTTTCCTCTTTCGCAAAAACCTGCGGAATTGATACCAATGTCGCTCCTGTGGCATCTGCGATTTTTCGCGCCGCAAACAGCGAATTTCCCGTCCCAGTGAAATAAAATATGGTCATGTGATATTCTCCTTCTGCGATGAAGCTTATGTCTTTGTGATGGAGTTCGTGCTATTGGTTCATTTTCATGAGGCGATACCAATATGATAAATCATATAGAAACCATAATAAATAGACTATAGTTAGTCCCGCAAGCAATAAACTTAACTGTAGAAGCAAGTAAGCTAGAAGCGGAATAAGAACAAGAAAAATAAGGTTTGATACGAAAAACAGTTTCAAGTTTCTTGTCTTATAAAGGAGCATCGGACACAGTCCCATTAGTAAAATAATTGTAATCACTAAAATAATGGAAACAATCTCATTGCCGATAAATAAGTGATATAAAACATAGCCAAAAATGAGATAAAACCCGAATCCGATATAAGTCATGTATTTTAACATAAATGAATTGTCTGGATGATTAAGGCTATCAAACCATTCTTTGTTAGCTTTCTTGCTTGCTGTTGAACCTGCAATGGTCATCGAGGCAAGACAGCACCCAACCGAAAGCATTAAATCAGAAATGCCCAAACTCATATTTTCTACACCCTTAGAATATAAAATGATTTATAGCAACAACCTGTCAATACCGATGCCGCTGATTAGGCATCGTTCTTTTTTGTTGTTTACTAACTTTGCAATCCAATCTACAAAACCGCCGTCGCCTATCTCTGTTTTTTCATCGTCCTTTTCTACGTACATTTTGTAATTGATGCCTTTGTAGTAATTGTTGTCCTCGTGATCCAAATCGTATGATAGAGGTACATCAGGCAATGCGGTTTTTACCAATTCCGCCATAGCTTCGAAAAATCCGTCTCCATCCGTATAGCCGCGTCTTTTCCGTAAGACAATAGATAAATTCCCTTTGAACTTTTCAGAAGCGAGATTTTTATAGAAGCTCAGCTGCTTGGATAGCAACTCTTTTTCGCAGCTATAAGAGCCTGTGTCTTTTCCAGATGAGACAATACAAAAAATACCGAAATGAGCATAATAGCCTTTAATTTTGGGGAAGGGCTGCGCCCTTAAAACACGAGCTGTTGCGCCATAATGTATAGCTGAAGTGTTGTCTGTTTCGTTCCTTTTTAGCTGCTCGGCTATTATTATGGACAGCATATTGGTGGGGTCGGATAGTATCTCAACCCCGCGTGTTGCACTGACAATATTGTTCTGGTCAACGCAGCCGAAAACTGAACAGCTAGCAAAAGGAGCGCTAGGTGACAATAGGATAGCTCGAATATCGGATTTTTTAGCGAGCGACAGAAGCTCCGCCTCAAGCAGATGATAATCTACAGGGTCTAGTTCACTGGGAACAGTAAATCTATTTGCTTGGTAAGCTTTCAAAACCTCAGGTGCTGTAGCTTCTTGCGCCTGCTCATGATGTATTTCGAGCAGCAATGAATTCAGGTCTGATTTTGAAAGAATCGATATTTTATCAAGCAGTTCTCTGTCGCCAATTTTATCCAAAATTCTTTCAATAATTTTAGTCACGATTTCCTTCACTCCTATCGCAATTCATTTTATTTGCTTCTGTGAAACACTTCTGGATTATCATTATTCGATAAACATTACAATTGAGCCAAAAAAGCTATCAAAGCGGAAGCAAGCCTCCTACTACCAGCTGTGTTCAGATGACTCCCGTCGCTGGTCCATTCTTCAGCTAAGGCAGGGCTAACACCATCACGAGATAAAACAGGGTTTCCTGATGAGTCAATTGCTTCAATTGCAGCTAAATCAAATACCAAAGCACCATACTTGTTTCGTAGCTTTTCGTTGAAAGCATGCTGAACTCGATTGTTATATGATGCGTTGTAATGATATAATGGTGCTGTTATGTGGACAAATATTGTATCAGGGTACTCCTTTTGGAGAGCATCATATACTGCTACATAATCGTCAAAGAGTTTGTCCACATCGGTATGTGCCTGAAAATCGGCATAACAAAGCTTGAAAACTACGATTTGCGCATCGCCTCCTCCATCACGTACCAGAGCAGTAAACGCATCAAGTTTACCATTGGGGTCTCCATTGAAACCCATATAGTTTTCAGTGATTCCATTGGAATTTGCCGCTGAGTTATTACTAATTGATATACTGCTATCAATTGCTTTTATACCATCGAGAATGTTTTGTCCCACGGAGTTGTGGGCAAAGTACACGCTTTTGTTTTTTAAAGTAGTGACATCAGAAGCTGTGTGGCTAGCTTGCGTCCAGGGAGAACCTTCCGTTTGACTCGAGCTGTTATCGTTATATCCCCTGCTTGTATCTATGATTACCATATTATCACTTGGGATAAATACGACTGAAAAATCAAGTAGCAAGCCAATATCTCTGAGCCTAAAAAAGTTGTTACCATCGATATGGTAAGCTGTAAGCTCGACACGAACACCATTTAAAAATACACTCGAGCTTGTAAGATTCGCCGACTTTGTCACAGTCGCACTTCCAGTCATTTCTCCACCTTCAACAACATATGCCGTATTACTGGTCAACGAAATTGCTTGACGCTGCCCATCCCAGGTAACATTAAACTGCTTCTGGGTTCCAGACAGAGTATATGCAAGGTCTCGGAGCTTGAAATAGTTATTCTCGCTTATATAATATGCTTCAAATTCGATATTCTCACCATTTACACTTACTGTCGAAACGGTGGGTCTTGCATTTAAACTTTCTGATCCGATTGCTAACTGTGAAAATATCGATAAAAACACAGCAGCGGCGAGTATGATAAATATTTTTTTCTTCATAGCTTTACCCTCTTTCAATTATGATGTACACGATACCACAGCATCGATAAGCTGTCAAATTCATTAGCTATTCATCGGGTGTTGATGATATAGCTAAAAAATGTTATATTAGTACACTGTCTTCTAAATAACTAGCCCTACCTACCGGTCTTTTTACCGCCATGCGGTACTAAAAATCCTTGATAGGCACTAGCCTAACTGCGGATATTTAGTTCCACTTGACGATAAAAATCCTCAGCATCTAGAACCATTTATTTAAAAGACAGTATACTAAACTAAATTCCTCTATTATTATACAGGGAGATGTTACGAAAATGTATCGATTAATGGGAAAAACAAAACGAAAATATACTACTGCATTTATAGCAACTATAATTGCTGTTATACTTTTAACTGGCTGCAGTTCCTTTGATTTGTCCGAAATGGATTCTGTTGCAGTTTCGGCAGATGGTGATATTGCATATAGGGTTTCTTCCCATTTTTCATCAGCAAACTCAAAACCCATTATCTTTTTAGATACCATAGATTTAACAACAAATGAAGTGACAAGTACATACAAGCTTCCAGCAGGTTTTTTTCATAAAGTATATATATTCACCCAAGGATCCGATGCTTATATGATTATTCCACAGGATGTAAGGTCAGGTGAGCCAGTACCCTGCAATGTATATATATGTAAACCGGATAGTTCTCCAGAGCTTTTAAGCGCAGATGAATTCTATCTTACTTCCCAATTGAGTGAACCCTATATCTGGTATGACAGCACCGTTGCGATAGGCAAAGATGCTAACGGAGCAAATTCCTTAATGTATATACAAAATGGTCAAGTTACCCATGTGTCCCTTGACTCTATGGAGGAATTTGCATCTGGTATCAGCAGCGTTCGGCATCATGATTTGTGGAATTATTTCAACAATTTGAATTTTTTTGTGGTGGAAGTGCGTCTATATGACAATCGCGAGTTTTTTATTTCACCCTTTTTGACAGATTCAGGTTTTCCAATTATTAAAGAAGCTAATGACGACAGTTTCGGTGGCGAAGACACTACAATAAAAATAGCTCAAGAGTATTATAGAAACAAAAACATGATAATAGTGCGAAAAGAAAATGACTCCTCTGCAAAGCTTTTTTCAGTACCAGTTGCAAATAGTTCAAACGCTGTTAATGAAGGTACTTTCATTGAAACAGAAACCCTTTACCACGCTGTCAGCCTTGGTATTAGCAACTCCAGCCAACTAATACTGGGTTATCTAGAACCAAACCTAGAACAATCATTAATCACAGGATATATTTACGATATGAGCAGCGACAGCTTAACGAAACTACCAGTTATCAAAAACATGAAGCTTGATAATATAGTATTCGCAACATCAGCATCAACAAAACAGTTGCTCCTTAGGGTTAAAGATTCTAGTAGATATGAAGGTACCGTCCTTATCCCGCTCCCACTAGGTACTCCACAATACTTATCGACAAGTCAATATACCGAGTCTTTATCGACAAAAATGACAAAACTGTTTGGTATGACTGAATTTCGTGTAATATTTATTGTAATCAGTTGTTTTACTGTAACAATACCCCTAGCCCTTATCATTACATTCATAGCTAGGAAAAAAGCTAAAGCACGCTTATACGAGGAAACTCAATATGTTGAAAATCGATCAGCATCAACCATGTTGAACAGAATCCTGAATTTAATTGGTATACTACTGCTTATAGCTTTTTTTCTTTTGCTCCTTTTATTTAAAACTGTATTACCCACCACTGTTCTTACTTTGCCTATACTTGGAGTTTCTTTCATGCTTATTTCAAGGTTTGTTCGTTCGTCGTCGAAGCGTAAAGCAAAAAATGGTATTCTTGCTTCTGCTACTATAATTTCTACAAGACGAACAGGTCTGACCATCAACGATCAACCGCAATTGGAAATAGTGGTAAAATTCATCACTGAAAGAAATGAAGAAATCACCGCCATGGCAAAGGCAATCATAGATTTAACTGATTTAGCACTTATACAAGCAGGCGCAATGCTCCCCATTCGATATGATAAAGACAATCCTCAAAATATTGTAATTGAAGGCAAAGTAGACCCAGCTGAACATCAAGCAGCTTTTGAAAAGCAAATGATAGCTCAGGGTTTACTCTCCCAAGAATCTCTTGATATTGCACGAAATGGTACAAAAACCCAGGGCGTTGTTTTGTCGTCTTCCCCAACTGGTAATATTGTAAATGGCTGGGGAGAAATGAGTCTGGATGTGCGAGTTACTAGACCGAATAATAGCGGAACTTTCGATACTACTGTTATAAAGGCAATACCACCCGCTATGTTAGCTAAAGTACTACCTGGAGCCGTTCTCAATGTATATTATATGTCATACAACGAGCAAAAAATCGTCATTGAAATGGAATTAGATTGAACTAGCAACTTACTAGCAATCACAGACGAGCTTCTTGTGTATGATGTAATATCATGGTAAACTATACAAAAAAGCATATATGGAGGCTAATTTATGCTACACATAGAAAACCTTACTAAAAGATATGGAGATAAAGTGGCAGTGGACGACTTGACGCTCACCATTGCATCTGGGCAGATATGCGCTTTCATTGGACACAACGGAGCTGGAAAAACAACTACTATCAAAGCCGTCTCTGGCATTATCCAATTCGATTCCGGTGAAATTTACATAGATGGCATATCGATAAAGGATGATCCAATAAAATGCAAGTCTCAAATTGCATATATACCTGATAATCCTGACCTATATGAGTTTTTATCAGGTATTAAATATTTAAATTTCATTGCTGATGTGTTTGGAATCTCTGCTGATACACGGCAAGAACGCATAAGAAAATACGCTGAACTCTTTGAATTAACAGATGACCTTGCCCAGCCAATATCTGCATATTCCCATGGTATGAAACAGAAACTAGCATTGATATCTGCATTAATCCACGAACCGAAACTAATGCTCCTCGACGAACCCTTTGTGGGACTCGACCCAAAAGCGGCAAGGGATCTTAAACTGCTCATGAGAGATATTTGCGATGCTGGAGGGGCAATATTCTTCTCCACCCATATTTTAGAAGTAGCGGAGAAACTCTGCGACAGAGTGGCAATCATTAAAACGGGCAGGCTCATGGCTTTTGGTGACATGGACGATATTAAAGGCGATTCTTCCTTAGAGTCAATCTTTTTTGAGCTGGAGGAACGCCAATGACTTGGAAACTCATTAAACTCAACCTCGCTGCATTATTTGCTCGTACTTTTCGGGGAACTAGCAAAAAAAGAAAAAAAAGCTCTGTTGTGCTTTTTGTTATATTGGCAATATATATAGCAGTTATGATGCTTTTTTCAGTTGGAGGAATGTTCTACCTTCTTTGCACACCCTTTTTTACCATGGGAATCGGTTGGCTATATTTCGCTCTAGCTGGTATCATCGTTTTTGTAATTTGTTTTCTTAGCAATGTATTCATGATTCAATCTTCGCTGTTTAATGCTCAGGATAACGAGCTATTGCTTTCCATGCCCATTAAACCATCTGCGATTCTCGCTGGTCGATTATGCTCTCTACTAGTAGTAGATTATGCTTATATTGCATTAATTATTATCCCTGTTATTGCAGTTTTATCATTGACAGGTAACATTACCGCTATACCCCCCAATGGCATTGTTCTTTTTGTTGTATCTGCAATACTTCTACCGTTGTTTGTTACATCCCTATCTGCTTTGGTTGGATATGTAGTGGCTCTAATTTCCTCAAGAATGCGTAACAAAAACATTATTACTCTCATTCTCTCCGTTGGATTTTTAATATTATATATCTACTTCTACATGAATATGATGGGCAACTTGGGGAATCTATTATTAAGAGGTACAGAAATCGCAAAGGCTGTACAGCGAGCCATACCACCTGCATATCATTTCGGTATAGCTGCAGCACAAGGTAGTTTCCTTAGCTTTTTGATATTTGCTCTTTGTTCTATATTACCGTTTATACTGATGTATATTTTGCTATCTATCAGCTTTAATAAAATAGTCGCTGGCAGTCGTAGCGAAAAAAAGAGAGTTTATCAAGAAAAAGCATTGAAAACATCAGGTAGCTTCAATGCCCTTGTTATGCGTGAAATAAGGTTATTTTTATCAATGCCCATGTATATTTTAAATGCTGCTCTTGGAGGGATTGCATGCTTGGCAATAACAGTCTTGTTGCTAGTGCGCCCATCTGTATTAACAGACCCGCTTGATATGATAAAACTAATTGTGCCAGATTTTAATTTAGGTCTTATCGTTGCTGCTACCATCACTGTTTTAGCTTCTCTAAATTTTATATCGGCTCCCAGCATCTCTTTAGAAGGCAAGACCTTGTGGGTGGTAAAGAGTTTGCCATTGCAGCCCCGAAGTATACTATTATCTAAAGTATGCGCCCATGTCTATTTAAGTACAATCCCTTCAGTATTAGCCGGAATCGTATGCATTTTCGTTTTAAAAATAACACAAGTCATGGGTATTGTGATGATACTGATACTACCCATGACTATTACTATTATGCAAGCTCTAATTGGTGTAACGGTCAACCTAGCTTTCCCAAGGTTTGATTGGATTAACCCACTTCAACCAGTCAAGCAAGGAATGAGTGTCTTCATCTCTCTCCTAGGTGAAATGGCATTAATGCTCACACTTGTATTTCTATATGCATTTGTACTCATTGACAAAATAAAGCTAGACCTCTACCTCTACCTATGCATAGGAATGTTCCTAGTGTTTTCCGCCTTGTTATATCTCTACCTAACAAAAGCAGGAAGCAGAAAGTTTGAGACACTTTAATTTAATGAATAATTGAATTATACGCTGTTCTAAGGTCTGTGGAGAAGTGTAGAGAGCCTATTACGCAGACTACTCCTTCGTTTCCGGCAAGGTTTATTGCTTGCGTTACTGCTTGTTCGAAATCATCTATTGTATATACTGGAGCATCATATATTGAAAGTTTTTCTTCCATCAATTCGGACTCCATTGCTCGCTCATAATCGGGGCGAGCATTTATGAATGCTTTTGCCATGGGAGCAATCAAGGAAACCATCGTATCAACATCTTTATTATTCATAGCTCCGATGATGAATACTATTTTATCATCGCCAAAGTAGCGTTTCAAGCTATCTGCTGTCACTTCCACAGCCTCAGCATTATGAGCGCCATCGAGGATAAATACCGGATTTCTACCAATCACCTCAAACCTTCCAGGCCAATTGACATCCCTCAAGCCGCTGATGATGTCTTCATCAGCTACTGTAAATCCTTTTTCTCGAAGGATTTCAATGGCAGTTATGGCAAGGGTTGCATTTTTAGATTGATAAGAGCCCAGGAGAGCTGTTGTTACTTCACCGTATGGCTCCAGACTAAACTTTAGTCCGTCAATGGACTCAACTTGGTTGGAAATACGTGAAAAGTCTGCTTTATGAAGCTTAGCGCCCCGTTCTTTGCATATGCTTTCAAATAGCTCCTCGACTTCCTTTGTACTTCCATATATCGCAGCATCGCCACCTTGTTTAATTATACCTGCTTTCGCACGAGCAATATCTGTAAGTTCAGGACCAAGGGCAGCAATATGGTCAAATCCTATGGTGGCGATTATTGCCACTTCAGGTGTGTCAATTACATTTGTTGCATCGGTATCTCCACCCATTCCAACTTCAAGCACTACAATATCACATTCTTTTTCCACATAAAACATCATAGCAAGCCCGACTACGATTTCAAATTGGGTAGGAGGGTCGTCTGTTGTATCAAGAATCGGGCGAGCATCTTCCACCAGTTTTATGAGTTCCTCGTCAGTGATATACTCCCCATTACATTGCAATCTCTCGTTGAACTTCACGATATGCGGTGAAACAAAGGAGCCAACTCTATATCCTGCTTTTCGCATAATTGATGCCACATATGCGCAAGTCGATCCTTTGCCGTTTGTTCCTGTTACGTGGACGAATTTCAGTTTCTTTTCAGGATTCCCCAGTTTTTTCAGGAATCGTTGAGTTCGCCTGGGACTTAAATCCCTTCCCTCAAGTTTAAAAGTATCGAGGTATTCAACGATTTGATCTACTGTCATCAAATAGCATCCCCTTATAATAATATATGCGAGAATTGATGCTAGTATAATGTATACAACATATTCATGTCAAGCAAACAAGAAAAAAACCCGCAACCGTAAAGGTCACAGGTTTACTGTTCACAGGGTAACATTCTAGTGCCATTACCAGGAGCGAAGCGACTTGGCAATCTTAACAATTTCTGTGTGGTAGGACCTTTCGCAGGTGCTCAAAATTACACTGTAACAAATTTTTTAGAAAAATTCGATCAAACCTCTTGCTTTTTAAGCTGGATTTTGATATAAATGAATTGGAAGTCGGTTCAATCGATCCCGAAAGAGTTGCCGTATGGTAGCCGAATCTCATAAGAGATAGGGGTCGATTCCGCATTTTATGGGTTCACTTCGTAAATCTCTTTCACCTTTGATTTAAGCAGATTAAAATAATCATTATGGTCATGTTTTTCTTTATCATATGAACGTGCGATTGATCCAGCAACAATATCAGCCAATTGAATTAACGCATTCTTCCGAGAATCTACAAATTTTATCTCGTACTTGGAAACCCCATGTTTTTTCAGTTCATGGCGTAAATATGTGCGAATCCGTTCGGCTTGTCGTTTGTGGGCAACTCCATCTATAAAAACAACAGCGTCAGACAAGTCTAGCTTCAGAAGTAATTCTTTAATGGTAAAATGATACAATGACTCTCTGGAAGCCAATTTTGGTTTAGCAATCATTTTTGTTTTATCTATTACTGCTGCGAATGCTACAAAATCAAACCGCTGAACAAACCTCAATAGGTTTTTTATGATGCTTTTCTTAGTAGAGTTAAATTTTAACTCGTGCAACTCATTCCAACCCAGTCCCGCACGAAAGCCATCTAATGCGACAATAAGATTATTCAAATTATCTTGATCAGTCACTAGCACAGCTGCGATGATAAAATGGCTGGTCGAAGACTTCACAAGCCCTGGGTCACCTGAGTCATCAATATACACAAATTCTTTATACATGCTCATATTATATACGATAATTGCAAAAAATGCATCAAGAAAAAAGTTTTCTTAAGGGTATTTTAAGGGGTCAAACGTACAATTTAGCAATAAAAAGAATCCTGTAACCATTGCAGTTACAGGATTCTTTATTGGTGCGCGAGGGGGGACTTGAACCCCCACGCCTGCTGACACACGGCCCTCAACCGTGCCTGTCTACCAATTCCAGCACTCGCGCAAAAGCGAGATAATTATATTGTGGAACTACGTAAATGTCAACAATTTTAGGAAAAATTATCAAATAAACTGCTTCTTGCCACAGTACACCAGTTGTTATAGCTTATGCAAGTGCGATATAGTATAAGCTACACTTGCTCAAGAATATCTAGGAGTCTCATTATTATCGATGCAAACTCTGCTCGTGTGGCAAAACCTCTTGGTTGAATACTACCATCTGGATAACCATCGACCATCCCTGCCATATACAGTTTTTCTATCGCTTCCTTTGCATATAAAGCAACTAACCCATCATCAATGAAGCTCTTTGAAGGTCGAGATATAGGAACAACATCAACATATAAACTTAGAAAACGTGATAGTATGACTGCTAAATCTTGTCTAGTCACATAAGCTTCTGGGTTAAAATGACCATCATAGCCATATATTATTTCGTTTTCCGCTGCCCATATAACGGCATCAGTGTAATACTTATCAGCTGGTACATCATCGAAAGGATTGACAAAAGATGCTGTATCCGTGGAACCGATATAGCGATATAGCACTGTAACAATCATCCCTCTGGTTAAAAGTCCATTTGGTCTAAATTCATTTAGAGACATTCCATTCATCAAACCATTGTTATAAACAAATGCAACGGGAGTATAATACCAATTCTCTTCAATTATATCGAAAAATGGTAAAGGTCCTGTTAAAGGTGACAATATAACGTCTATTTCTGTTTCATCGTCTTCCTCATCTTCTTGCTTGTCTGCCTCATCACTGGTAGCAATGTCTCCTACAGACGTTTTTTCGTCAGTTCCCCCGCTGCTTCCGCTTCCCCCGCTGCTTCCGCTACCACCACTGCTACTGCCACCACCGCCGCTGCTTCCACCACCGCTGGCGCCGCTGCCACCGCTACTTCCACTACCACCGCTACCTGTACCTGTACCTGTGCCTGTGCCTGTGCCTGTGCCTGTGCCTGTGCCTGTGCCTGTGCCTGTGCCTGTGCCGCCACTATCATCACCCGTGCCTGTATCGTTTCCATTTTCGCCGCTAGTGCCGTTGCCATCGTCACCATTGCCATTATCACCGCCACTACCTGTTCCTGTGCCGCTTCCATTATCGTCACCAGTGCCTGTTCCTGTGCCACTGTCGTTATCACCATTACCATCACCACCGGTATCTCCGTCATCGACTACACTGACAGATATAGCAATTGCTAGACTATATTCTGAATCATTATAATTTATATCCCCAAGCCTTTTTACAGAAATCTCAGTCGTACCTATTGCTTCTTCTCCAGATCCTATGGTTACAAGACCATTGGAGTCTACATTTGCTACATTTAGGTTGCTGCTAGTATAAATATAAACACCTGTACTCTCACCACCAGAGACATAAGCTGCAATGCTAAATGGTTCATCTAGGTTAGTTTTTACTATATCTCCACTTGAAATTGTTGGTATACTTTGATTAGCCTTAATTATGCTATTTACAGTAAATACTGGTTGATTAGCAGGAGGAACATATTTCCATAAATCATTACCTCCCAAGCTATATCCGACGACCTCCACCGTATCTGTGCCTGCTGTGACATTGGTATATATTACCGTACCAAAGTTTACTACTACATTGTCATTATTTATAACACCGCTTATGTTTGTCTGTGAAGATATAATTGTCGATGTATTTCCATCATATGCCTTCGAGCTAACAACTCCACTTGTCCATGATAAAGCTTTTTTACCAATGGTAAAGCTCCCACTGACACCGCTACCCAGATGGTTTTCACTGAGTAAAGTTGCAGTAACAGTATATGTACCAGGAAGTGTAGGTTTGTCAACAGAATTATATACAGTACCATCACCATTGTCTAATATTCCGTTATATTGGTATGAAAAACTATGAGCACCAATCTCCGCAACAACACTTGCACTTGGATTAGCTAAAACTGTTCCGTAAACAATGTTATCAGGAGCATTAACGGTGACAGTAACTACTGTATTTGTTCCGATAGCATATTGCACAGCTGCGTAAGCATCAAGTACTCCTCCTGTCATTACTGGAAGCCCTTTATCTTGGACAGATTCCAAAATTGCTACTTTCAACTGAGCAGTAGTAAAGTCGGGTCTGACTGATAGTATCAACGCAGCAACACCAGCAACGAAAGGTGCTGCCAAGGATGTACCTTCTGTTGTAGAATATCTATTAGTACCAATTGATGATGCCACGTATATATAACTCCCTGGTGCAGCTAAATGAACAGTACTTGTACCAAAATTGGAAAAACTCGACATGTATCCATTTCTTTCCACAGAAGCAACAGATATTACATTTGGCAAATCGAAACCAGATGGATAATGCATCGTGACATCGTTGTTCTGCTTATCATTTCCCGCTGCGGCAATAAACAGTCCGCTGTAGTTTTCCACTGCTTCTTTAAACAGCTGAGAATAATTTGAAGTTCCGTAGCTATTATTGGTAATTCTCATACCATACATTTCAGCATAATTAATCGCTTCGATGGCAGACGAGAGCCTTACAGCAGTACTATTGTCACTTATTCTCAAAGATGCCAGTTGGACATCCCAACAAACGCCTGCAATACCGGTTCCATTGTTTCCTTTGGCACCAATCACGCTACCAACTGGTGTTCCATGATTTCTCCTGTCTAGCAAGGCATCTGATCCACTTCTGGTATAAAAACTATAACCATGAAGATCATTTGTGTAGCCATTTTGATTCGGATTGGGATTGACCCACATATTATCTCGTAAATCTTCATGGGTAGCCAGTATTCCTGAATCAATGACACCCACCACAACACTACTGCTTCCTGTTGTTATATCCCAAGCTTCCGGTGCCTTAATTAATCCCAGTCCATATTGATTAAAATAACCAGGGTCGTTGGGTATAACATAATAGTCCAAAAATAGATCAGGCTCTGCCAATTCAATAGCTGGATTTGCATTTAGTATTTCCAGCGCCTGCTCCACTGCTTCCCTTCCGGTTTGAGCCAAGGTCAGGACATAGACATTATTGTTATTGCTTCCGCTGATGCCCATGGGTGACATTCTATCTGTATTCTCATATTGCGGAGGTTGTAGTGATGGGTTCAATAGGTGCATATCTGTGTATTCCACACCAAAATCCAGAGATAATGAGCGCATATTGGAGCTTGGTGCTAGCTTTATGAGTACGCTATCTTCTGCGAAAGACGCATCACCCAAGCTTGAGTCCCCGCCACTGCCGCTGCTACCGTCACCACCGTTACTGATACTGCTGTTGGCACCGCTACCGCTAGTCCCGCCACTGCCGCTGCTACCGCTGCTACCGCTGCTGCTGCTACTCCCGCTACCACCAACAGTGCCGCTGCTGCCGCTACCGAAGCTGTCAAAACTCTGTGTTGATTGGGATTCAACTGCAGTTTCCTCACCAGGTATAATCGGCTGAGCAAAAGTCATTGATGCCGCAGGTATCAGCATACAAAGCACCAATACAATGCTCAAAAAGCGCATGGCTACTATTTTATTAGCTCTGTTTTTCCTCACATGATACACTAGTGTCATTACAATCCCACCTTGGTCAAGTATTTTGTATAATATATCACCAATCACATGGGAATGCTAGCTAAAAAACATCATCTATATGCAATGACCTTTGACAAACAAAAACACCCGAGGCAGGAAAGATTCTCTCTATCCTCGGGTGTTTATGTTTTTATTTTCCAAGTCTAATTCATCACTAATATCAAATTATAAATCAAAGCGTACATATCAATAGCTATGGATTAAGTATAATATACATAATCGCTTGTGAATCCATTGAGTCTACAACGCCATCACCATTCACATCTGCTTCTAGTCGTTCCAGCATCCCTATTGAAGTGAATCCATCAAGTAGTCTATTGTTAGATAAATCGTGGACTATTTGAGCATCTTGCACATTAATACGTCCATTTCGGTTTACATCACCATCGTAAGCAATCGTGACAGATATTCCTGAAACATAACGCAGCTGGTTTAACACATCATTTTCTGAAAGAATTGAGTCTACAAACCAAACATAAGCTTCATAATTATCTGACCAATACATAAACTCAACAGTTGCATTTTCATTTTCATAGGCAATCGTCCAAGCTGTATCTAAAGCGAATGAAGGGCTTACCAATGCAACTTTAAAGCTTGCGGGTGCTCCACGATATATCTCGAAATCGATAAATCTAATTTTTGCATCTACTACGCTTACTAGTTGTAGCACTATGTTCCCAGTAATTTCCTCCCCAGCTATTGTGTATTCTCCATTGTCTTCTGGTTCCAGTTTCGTCCTTTCTCCATCGCCTACAGAGTAGAAAACATCATATCTATAAGCTATTGGTGCGGATTCAACATCAAATACCACATCGATACCATATGTCACCATATATGGACTTCCAATATTATCCACACCTGAGATGAAGTTAATTTTGTCTATATCTCCTGTGATGGTAAAGCTATTCCAAGTGTAATGCGCTTTATACATTACATCGCCAGTGACAATAGTTTCATCAATCAGTGATTTTGTTATTAGCACATCATCATCGAAAATCTGGTCTTCATTTGTTACGATATACCAGCCTTTGAATGTCATATGCTCTATTGGCTCCGCAACTGGTGCTGAGGCGAACTCTCCGTTGTCAATGTATTGTGTCTCGCCAATCTGTATACCATCAAAGTCGATGAAACGGACAGCGTTCAACCCATAGGCTTTTGCAGTAAATACAGCACTCTGGGTAAAACTCATCGCCGCAATCTCTCCAGCTGAGTAGCTACTTGTCCCATCACTCCACACAGGAATCTCTAAAGCATATCCAGTCTGTGCTACAACAGTGGGTATAATGAATGCTTCTAAATACGTATCGCTTTCAAACAAGCCTGTCTCGCCGTATCTTGCATATGCAGTGACTGGGGTTCCTTCGAAGTTTGTTCCTGTGTCTGCTTTAAAACTAACTGTGATAAAACGGAGCATTACCGAAATTGGATTCATGTCAACATATAAAACACCCTCAACACCAGTTTCAATCGATACATATGTCTCTAAATCTGGATTTATTATAAATTTTACGCTCTCATTGGCACCAGCTATTACATCGAAAGCAATGGTAGCAATTTTGTATCTACCATCTTCATCAAAGACTGCATTTATTTCAAATCCTCCGAATATAAAAGCAGAGCCAACAACGTTTGTATACATATAATCACCAAATATACTCTCGTTTGGATTATAACTAAGCAAGTCATTGTCAAAAAGTACGCTGCTTTGCATAGTATTAAATCCGCTTTCACTTTCGCTAGAAACGATGACATCAATGTATATAATATCTCCTTTGTTTGCGTTGGTACTGGAGCTCTCAAGGAAAACTGAGTAGTCCACATCAGGCTGTGGAGGCTTTTTCTCCAGCGCTGTTATGGCATCAAGCAAAGCTGTGGTTGCCTCATCAATTTCGACCCGGCTTGCTAAAGGATTTTCATAGCAATCAACCGCATTATCAAGTGCCAGCTGCAAATCTTCCCAAGATTCGATGATGTATTCCTCTTCATCAAGCTCTGTAGTAGCATCGATTGCAGCTTTGAGAGCCTCTTTATTCGTATCAGGTGTACCAATATCTTCAAAGAAGAATGGAACAGGTCTTGGAATCAAGTCAATGGCTAACCCATATGTCTCCCCTACTGTGTAGAAATAACTCATCAATACCCATCGTGCATTAGTATAATCAGTCAGCACATGCACAAAATAATGACGTGATATTCCTTCACCAGGATATAGCACAAATGGCAGTTCTGTAACAAGCTCCTTTGTACCATTCGTGTGGATAAATACTGTTCTTCGTAAGACATCCTCTCCGAAAACATTTGGTACATAGACCTCTCTGTCGCTCTCATTAAATAAGCTAACATTGTAATAGACATCGCCTTGATATATTTCATCTGCAACATCAATTTGTAACTTCAAGCCTTGCAACCCAAGGACTTCTACAGGGTCTTTAGCAATAAATTGTGTTGCAATGGTCTCCTGGAACAAAGCCAGAGTACCCACATAATCAGCCGTAAGCCAGTATTCGCCTACCATGTCACCCCTGAGAATCCAATTGATTGTACTCCTAGTCTGCCCCGGAATATCAGCAATGTATACAGCACGTTCACTTTCGCTTACCACTGTGTCAATGATGGTAAGTCCCTCTGGAACATTAAGTGTAACCAGGTTGTCAAGCATGGAAAATTCAGCAGCAGCATTATTGATGATATGGAGCTTGACGTTGAAAAACTCTTTCAAGGTGGATGCTTGAACTGGGATTTCCACAACTATTACAGAAATATCGTTGGGAGAAGGCGTACTATTGGGGTCACCTTGGTTGTACCCACCACTTCCGCTGATGGGTATCGCAGTATAGCTGATGCCTTGATACACCATTGTTGGGTTACCACCAACTATGTTTCCAGTGGGTGGGTTATAGTAGAAATCCAGCTTAACATATGTCAGGGTGACGACAATGTTCACTATGTATTGGTTTTCGGGCTTGGAAATGTCAATACCCGCCGCAATGATTTCCTCAAAAGTCATTCGGTGAATCTCAAATTCACCTTCAATCATTGGCTGGTGTATCATCGTCATGGTCATTTGAGCGGTTTCTCCCGCTGTTACTAAAACATCCCTCTTTGAAGGTAACCATTCGTTGTTTGGTATGATGCAACCAACAGCATGAACTCCAACTTCTGCGGTAAATGTGGCATAACCGCTGACATTAGTCTGCTTAACAACCATATGAGGCTCACCAAGGTCGAAGTAGACAGATGCTCCGGAAACTGCTCTGCCCTCTTCGTCCACCACACGTATTTCAGCGATGCCCAGCAAAGCACGCTCTCGCACGGTGATTTGTTTCGTGGTCATGGACTGATTACCTTGGGTGTCTGTTATGGTCAACGTGATGGTATGTTCACCCAATTGTGTATATCTGTGGACTACCCGCCTGTCACTGTACACTGTACCATCACCCATATCAAAGGTATAAGATGCAATTCCTGCATCAGCTGTGGATTGGAGAGCATCAATTTCATAATCCACACCAATTTCCATAACAGTATCACAGTTTATGACAGCAACTGGCATGGTTCGATTGGGAACGATGACACTGTTGGTGTAGAAACTACCCACATTACCCACATTGTCCAGAGCATCAATGCGATAACTATACTGCTGGGATGTCTTTGCGATGGAATAGTCAGCAAAGGCATAATCTAGTTTCCCAGATATGGCAGGTTGTTGAGCTATCAGAGAGTATGACCCATTGTTGGTAGCTCTATATATTTTGTATCCCAGTAAATCATCTGCCATGTCGCTCTGCCAAGTGAGTATAACGCTTTCGTTGTCATAATTGGCTAGAGGAGATATTACCGATGGAGCTTCTTTGTCGATTGTATACTCTAAATTGTATGAATCGCTTATATTGCCTGCTTTATCCACTGCGGTGATGCGAAGATCCACAATGTCATCATGGTCAAAACCATCCATGGGAACAGATACCGAAACAGTTCTTTCATGATTGTTAACCGAGGAGAAAACCGCCAACTGGATATATGCTGAAACATCCTTATTTTTGTACTCGACTTTGATTTCATCTAGCATCCTATTGTCCGTAATGTATGCACTCACAGTGCGCCAGCCGAGACCTATACTGCTCCCATTCATGGGATATACACTTACAATAATCGGCTTCTCGCTATCTTGTGATATCTCCACCATGGCAGCTTCAGATAGTTCGCTCTCGTTGCCCGCCAGATCAATTGCCGACACTTTATAGTAATAGACTGTCCCGCCATCGCCGCTACGGTCGAAATAATTTAATGTTGCTAGGTTTCCTGCTAGTTTTTCGTATCCACTGTCAGCTTGGGTGCTACGATAGACTCCAAATGAAGCGATGTCGGTCTCCATGCTTTCCTGCCAGATGACTTCAACAATACCGTTTCTATCAACGGCTTGTACACCAGTGGGTGCCATGGGTGGAGTACGATTGATAATATGTTGGACAAATGGAGCTGTATCCGATGAGTCGCTTTTATTCCCATATTCATCGGTGGCAATTCCCCGCACATATATAGGCCCTTCGTTGTATCCGGTCAGGTCAATGGTGTATGTAACTGTTCTTGTCTTTTGTAGCTGCGGGAATGTTTCTGTATGCACAGTCTGCCAGGCTGTTCCGTTTATTGAAACTTGAACAGCAATGGAAGCGATGGCATAATCGTCATCACCAGTGATACTGACAGTCAGCTCATTGGCGAAATATCCAGGTCTGGGCATAATTGAGGAAATAACAGGATCTGTCGTGTCAGTCTGGGTGGTGGCTACAATGTCGTCAGAAGGTGTACCCCTATTACTCAAATGGTCATATCCAACCACTCTGAATGTATATTGTGTATTAGGCAGTAGGTTCAATATATTGGCACCTAAGGTTTTGCTTACATCCATCAATGTGGTGTAACTGTTATCCGCATTCTTTCGTTCCACACGGAAAAAGCTAATGTCGTTATCAGCCACATCATCCCATGACAGGGTGATTGTCACCGAAGTGCTGCTAAATGCCAAACCCTCGACCTTTTCAGGTCCAGTATTATCGATGGAATATATATAAGCAAGGGGAATGCTCTCGTTGTCTCGAGCATCATAGGCGATTGCTCTGATGCGAATGGCACCATCGGCGAAAGCTGTTGTGTTGAATTGGAATGTATACGGCGCGCCGATTTTGGTACTGTAAATATCCCAAGTTTCACCATCGTCAATTGAAGTATACAACTCAACTTTTGTGACACTAACATTGTCTTGGGCTGTTACTGTTATTGTTGTAAGAGCATTGATGAAACTGCCGCTTGCTGGTAACATCCTCGTCACCTGGGGTGGCTCTTCGTCCACGCCTTTAATAGCGGTGGCAATTTCCGATGGCAGACCTTCTTGACCTAAGCTGTTTACACCCACCACATAATATGAGTATAGCCTGTCTTCCACAACTGTTTCATCAAGATAGCTCACGATGTTCCGACCATCGATTGTGCGATGTATGTAAAAATTACTGTCGATTTCTGAACGTCGATAGATGCGGTAACGTGTTGTGTCTATCTCGGAGGCAATTGACCAGGAAAGCCTGATACCCGCTATATCACCCAATGCCACTAGGTTTGCTATTCTCTCGGGACCAGTATGGTCTACGGTTACAGCTTCAGTAAACTCAGTGCTTTGTCCATCCACATCGGTGAGGCGGAATAGTAATGTATACGCACCATTGTCAATATACGCCACATCCCATTTAATAGAATATGTAACAGTAGATGTGGTAACTGTGTAGATGCTGGCTTGACCAATGAGGATTTCGCTGTTGTTTTCCATGTAATAAAGCAAGCCAGTAACAGATTCACTCCCGAGGGATTGATAGTTTTTGCTATTGACAGTATCGATGTATATGTTGTTCTGATTACCACCGATTTTGTTTAGCTCATTATCTGTTCTGATTTCGTTGATTACGGGTAATCTCGGTGTAGCTTGAATGTTTGACCTACCTGTTTCAGCGTTATCGGCTGTGAGTCCATAGACTTCATATGTGTAAGTTTGATCGGTAGTCAGGTTTCTATCAATAAAGCTTGTTTGTATTGTTTCGCTGATGATTACACCATCACGTCTTACAATATATCTTGTAACCGCAGGGTTGACATGCTTCGACCAGCTGAGTTGGATGGTTTTGCTGTAGACTCGCTCAGCTTGTAAATTTGGCACTGACATGGGGAGAGTATTGCTGGAAAATTCAACATTGGGTCCTACAAGGGCTTGGTATGCATTGACGTATGAGGTGTATACTAGAGCAGGGACATAAACGGTTTTGAGGTTGGCGATGTTGGTGAAAGTGCCGCCATCGTACAGGGAGGGAACAGTCAACCCGGTAAAGGTAAGTTCTGTGATGCCCGTGCAGCCGTTGAAAGGTCCGGCGAAGTAGGCGAAAGCCGTGACCCCAGTGCCAAGTACCACACTCGTAACCGAGGTCATGCTCAGGAACGCCCCAGAGCCTACGGTCGTTACTTTGTCGGGGATTGTTATCTCGCCCACGATGCCCGTGCAGAGCCTGAACGCTTCGTTGTTGATGGCGGTCAGGTTTTCGGACAGGCGCAGCGTGCCATTGAAGCCGGAGCAGTTGTAGAACGCAGTGTTCCCGATGTAAGTCACGCTGTCGGGGATTATCAGGTCACCTACCAGGTTTGCGCAGTCTCTGAACGCATCGGCGCCTATTGTGACAACGCCGTAGCCCAGGGTTAGCGTACCGTTAAGACCAGTGCAGCTCCTAAACGCACTCTGTCCGATTGTAGCAACGCTCCCTGGTATGTCGAGGTTCCCTGTCAGCGATGTGCAGTTCCTAAACGCATATTCCCCGATGTAAGTCACCGTGTCTGGTATCACCAGCGTTCCCATTATCTTGTTGCAGCCGTCGAACGCCTGGTCGCCGATGGTCAGCAAACCTTGGTTGAGTTCAAGGCTCTCCAAGCTGATGCAGCCAGTGAATGCGAAGTTACCAATAGTTTTAAGAGAAGAACAAGTTTTGAGTTCCGCAATCCCAATGCATCCCTGGAATGCGTAGCTGCCTATTGTTTCTAGAACATATGCACCCTCGGCTTCGGGATAGTCGTCCTTCAGATTCAATGTTGTTAGCTTCGTGCAGCCTTGGAATGCGTAGCTGCCTATTGTTTCCAGCTCGTAGTTGAAAACGATTTCCGTCAGCTCCGTGCAGCCCTGGAATGCGAAGTTGCCTATTTTGGTCAGACCCACGTTGAGCGTCACTTTGGTAATCTCTTTGTTGTTCTGGAATGCGCCTGTTCCTATCTCTGCCACGCCATCAGGTATGACGACTTCGCCGCCGTTGCCGAGGTAGGCTTTCAGCACTCCGTCCTCTATGAAGAAGTCGTCTTCCCCGCCGACGATGCGTATACTGGCACCGGAGGGCAGCAGCGATGCGTAAGCTGCGGCGTAGGCATCGTACCTTTCAGCAGGGACATAAACGGTTTTGAGGTTGGCGATGTTGGTGAAAGTGCCGCCATCGTACAGGGAGGGAACAGTCAACCCGGTAAAGGTAAGTTCTGTGATGCCCGTGCAGCCGTTGAAAGGTCCGGCGAAGTAGGCGAAAGCCGTGACCCCAGTGCCAAGTACCACACTCGTAACCGAGGTCATGCTCAGGAACGCCCCAGAGCCTACGGTCGTTACTTTGTCGGGGATTGTTATCTCGCCCACGATGCCCGTGCAGAGCCTGAACGCTTCGTTGTTGATGGCGGTCAGGTTTTCGGACAGGCGCAGCGTGCCATTGAAGCCGGAGCAGTTGTAGAACGCAGTGTTCCCGATGTAAGTCACGCTGTCGGGGATTATCAGGTCACCTACCAGGTTTGCGCAGTCTCTGAACGCATCGGCGCCTATTGTGACAACGCCGTAGCCCAGGGTTAGCGTACCGTTAAGACCAGTGCAGCTCCTAAACGCACTCTGTCCGATTGTAGCAACGCTCCCTGGTATGTCGAGGTTCCCTGTCAGCGATGTGCAGTTCCTAAACGCATATTCCCCGATGGAAGTCACCGTGTCTGGTATCACCAGCGTTCCTATTATCTTGTTGCAGCCGTCGAACGCTTGAGTACCTATACTCGTCAAACCTTGCTCAAACTCCAGAAACAGCAAATTTATACACCCAGCAAAGGCGCTTGCACCGATACCTATTATCCCATCAGATATAAGTACATCACGAATCCTTAAATCTCCGGCAAATGCACTTTGCGGTATTTCCCCTGTACCTGTGAATCTCAAGTTTCCCATATCGTCAAGAGTCCACAAAAGCTCATCACCAAGCTCACCGCCATCTATAATAGACGATAATGGGATAATAGGTACAAAACCTTGGATTGGGCTTATATCTATTTCATTTGTACCAAATCCATTGTTTCCACCAAAAACAAAATCAGGAAGATTGAAATCAGAATCAGGATCATCATTCTCATCAACGTCAATTTCCTCTAGTGGCGAATCATATGATATATCAAGAGTTTCATCGTTGAGATCATCATCAATTTCATCTCCTGAGCTTAAAGGAACGTCATAGATACCTTCGCTCCCATCGTTTCCACTTGCTGTATTCATATCTGCTTCAGCAGCATAGATACCCATGCCTGGTAGCCAGGCTACCATCATCGACATGACTAATAATATGCTGAGAATCCGCGACAATGTTGACTTTTTCATAAATTACGCTCTCTTTTCCATAAATATAATTAGAAATATACGCTAGAATACAAGCTATATTCAACCCATTAAGGATTGAGAATTATATACATTATCGCTTGAGCATCCATTGAATCTACTACGCCGTCTCCATTTACATCAGCTTCAAAACGTTCCAGCATACCGAATACGCTAAAACCATCCAGGAGCCTATTACTATACAAATCATGAACTATTTGAGCATCTTGTACATTGACTCTACCATTGCGGTTTACATCGCCATCATAAGCTATTGAGACTGACACTCCAGACACATAGCATAGATTAGCAAGAACATCATTTATAGAAAGATCAGAATCAACAAACCACACATAACCTTTGTAATAACTAGACCAGAAGAGTTCATCAGCTGTTGCTCCACCGTTATCGTATGCTATCGTCCAAGCAGATTCTAAAACAAACTCTGGAGTGACAATTGCCACTTTAAAGCCAGTGGGTGCGCCAATATATTCTTCAAATTTTATGAATCTTATTCTAGCATCCACAACGCTTTGGAGATATATCACAATATTACCCAAAATTTTATCACCTGATATAACATATGAACCATTTTCCTCAGCTTCAAGCAAGCTTCTTACTTCTCCACCCACAGAATAATAAACATCATACCTATATCCTGTTGGTGCAGCTTCCACATCAAATTCAATATCCACACCATATGTCACCATATATGGGCTCTCGCTTGTATCAACACCAGCTGTAAAAGTAAGCTTTTCCAAATCTCCAGTAATGGTGAATGTATTCCAAGTATAGTATGCTTTGTATATCACATCCGCAGTGACAGCTAAAACGTCGATTTCGGCTTTCGTATAAAGTGCTTCACCAGCATATCCTTGACTTTCATTGGCAACTACGAACCACCCGTTGAAATCCATATTCGAAATTTCATCTGCAACTGGCGCTATTGCATATTCACCATCGGCAACATATTGTGTGTCACCTATTTGAGCGCCATCCATATCAAAAAACCTCACAGCATTAAGTTTTATAGCTCTTGCTGTGAACACTGTACTTTGAGTAAAGCTCATGGAAGCTATTGTTTCTGCTGAATAATTGTTCACTCCATCGCTCCATACCGGCACTGCTAATGCATAACCAAGCTCTGCTGTGACTGTTGGAATTATAAATGCACTTACATAAGCATCGCTATCAAATAATCCTGCTTGTCCATATTTTGCATATGCAGTCACTGGAGCATTCAAGAAAGATGCTCCAATACCAGCTTCAAAGCGCACTGTGATACTATGGAGATCCACTTTTAATGGTTCCTGACTAACTGAAACTGAATAATCCTTTACACTACCAATACCGACTACTGTTTTATATGGGTCGGGATGAAAAGTAAACTCAACGCTATCATTGGATGCCGCAATTACATCAAAGGCGAGGGTAGCTATCACCACCGACCCGCTGCTGTTGAGTGTTTCATTAAGTCCGAAGCCAGCGAGAATTATAGTATTGCCAATTACATTCCCTTCAAGACTATCATAACTACTTACATTTGTATTAAAACTCAGTTTGTTGTTGTCAAATAATACTTCAGTCTGAAAGTATTCAAAATAACTCTCGCTCTCACTAGATACGACAAGGTCAACGTATATTGTATCCCCTTTGTTTGCATTCACATTGCTACATGCAAAACTAACTTCGTAATCATCAGGTCCATCTGCGAGACTTGCTGTTGGCATCAGGCTGAAAACCATGAGAATCGCCATTATAAATGCCAAGGATTTTGTTGATATTGCTGTCTTTTTCATATTATTTCTCCCTTTTTTCAAATCTTCAATTAAAGCTAATTCTACTATTATTACCCCTAAATATTATTTGTCAATATGGCAAAAGTCATAGAGTAATACAGCAACCTTTATATAAAATAAAGACTCATTTATGCATTGCAATCACTAGCTTTTAGTATAATTAGTAATAATTTCTCAAATTAATAAGAAATATAGAAACTATGTGAAAAAGCAAAATTTATTGCTATTCCATGACTGGACTTTTTATGATATAATTTATTACGCTTAACCCGATCAAATGCACGAACAACGCACAACTCATTTAAACATAGACATAAGCGCAGGCAAATACCAACTAGGAGCCGTGATAACACCAATGGGAAAGAAAAACAAAAGAGTATATAGTAAAAACGAGCTGGTGATGAGAGGTTGGACAAACCCTTTGATGGATAGTTTGCTCCCCCAACCCATGACCAAAACTAATACTTCCAGTAGAAATTCAGCTCCAACGCAATTATGGAGCATAGATTCCGTTATGAAGGCAGAAAGCAGCGATATATACCAAAATAGTTTTTTGCAACAAAACAGAAGGAAAATCGATCGACTTATCAGAGAAACAAACGCGCTTAAAGAGGAACTGGAAAGAGTAAAAACGCAAACGAGGGCATTGGAGCAAATAAGTAAAATTGACGCTCAATGCCAAAAGCTGCTCAAAGACATAGAAAATGTTTTAGGATACACTAGAAGAGGTCTTCTGGCACACGAAACCATTAAAGTTGTCCATGATGATGCCATGGCGCTACTATTTGATGGAAGAGCTGCATATGTGCAAAGGTTTAATGCCATGTACAATTGCGATATTAGATTGCAAAGAAACTACATGGCTTCAATTGACGATCTCGTTTTTCAAAGCGTGGTCAACGAAACCATACCCAACCATCCTAAGGATGAATTTGCTTTGACACGTTTAATGAAACGGAAGTTTACCATACATAGCGGAGCTACAAACACTGGTAAAACCTATCACGCCATAGAAGCACTCACCCAGGTGGAAAGCGGCGTATATCTAGCTCCACTTAGACTTTTAGCTTTGCAAGTCTTCCAGCAATTAAACGATGACAACAAGCCTTGTTCCCTTATTACTGGAGAAGAAGAAACACTTGTAGAAAATGCTAAATATATATCATCAACAATCGAAAAATTGAACCTAGATTCTGTCTACGACCTTGCGATCATTGACGAAGCTCAAATGATATCTGAAGCTCAAAGGGGAAGTGCTTGGACAAAAGCCGTATTAGGCGTAAGAGCAAAGGAGGTTCACATTTGCTGTTCTTCCAATGCAATCAAGCTACTAACCAGACTCATCGATGAATGCGGAGACAGCTATGAAATCATTTCATATGTCCGCGACACTCCTCTTTTGATGGATCAGGAAACCTTTATCTTTCCAGATGGAGTATGCGAGGGTGATGCACTCATTGCCTTTTCTAAAAAGGTTGTTTTAGGCATCGCCAGCTATTTAGCGGACAAAGGCATTAGCGCAAGCGTAATATATGGTGATTTGCCTCCCGAAGCACGAAAGAAACAGGTTGAGTTATTTGTTAATAAAGAGAATAAAGTGGTTGTTGCCACTGATGCCATTGGAATGGGTCTAAATCTGCCCATAAAAAGAATCGTGTTTATGGAAAACACGAAATTCGATGGTGTTCGTAAACGAATGCTAACTGCCAGCGAAATAAAGCAAATCGCTGGCAGAGCTGGACGAAAGAACATATATGATGAAGGCTATGTCAATGCCATCGGCGAAAAAACACAAATAGGCAGGCTGCTTGGTGGAAACCTATCCGATTTGACTAGAGCATATTATCTTCCTTTGGATAAATACTTATTTACCATGCCCATTGGGACCCTTCGTGAAAGACTCATAGAATCGATGACAAAAGTGATGAAGGTTGAACCATTTCTTGGTGCTGATATTGAACAGCCTTTAGCCCTTCTCTCCCATGTGGAAGATAAAAAGGAACTCTCCATTGAGGAACAATATAGCTTGATATTCATTCCTTTTGACATTAACAAGGCGGAGCTTTACGCCCAATGGCACGGATATATGGAGTCCTATATAAAATACGAAGAAATACAAGTTCCAATGTTGGATGATTACGAAGATTTGGAAACTCTTGAAATATATTATAAACAATTGGATTTATACTATTCATTTTGCAAAACAATGAGGCTTTTCCACGATTCCCAGTGGATTATTGAACAAAAGCAGGAAACAGCTGCTAGAATCCACACATTGCTCACTACAACAATGGAGACCATGAGCAGGAAATGCAGACGTTGTGGAAAACCCACTCCATGGAATCATGAATATGGTTTGTGCCAGAATTGTTTTGCAAAGGAGCGCGGATTAAGATACAGCAGATACGATGATGATTGGGATGATTAGCTAATCAGCCATGAGGAAATACAATACTGCCATCATTTTCACAGACTCTCCCCTAGTGGCATTTTCCCTGGGACGAAAAGAACCATCGCTGTAACCGTTTATTACCCCTGCATTTTGCATTTCCAAAACAGCCTGTCTTGCATATTGTGAAACAGTTTCAAAGTCATTGAAGCTTGAAGCTTCTGATTGTCTTGGGAGCTGTTTTCTCATATAAACAGCATATCGAGATAGCATAGAGGCTATTTCTTGGCGAGAAATGTTTCTGCCGGGGCTAAATGCTGTATCCGAAGTTCCTGTGGTGATTCCATTTGTAAACCCCCAGGCAACAGCAGATTCGTAAAAGGCACCCCTTGGGATGTCTGTAAATGCTCCCTCATATGAAGAAGGTAGAGACTGTCCGCTCATTCTAGCTAAGATTGTAATGAACTCCCCTCTGGTGATATTGTCTTCTGGAGCGAAGATAGACTCCGTTCTACCCAACACAAAGCCTCGAGAAGCCATATATTCCACATATTCATATGCCCAATGGTTACTGGGAACATCCGTAAAGCTTACAGTTGTCAATGGTGTTTTAGGATCTGTGATATTTATAACTGGTGGTGGTGTCGGATTGGTGGAAGAAGGAGAATCCGCACCTGAGCCTGAGCCTGAGCCTGAGCCTGAGCCTGAGCCTGAGCCAGTTCCAGTACCGTTTCCATTTCCATTACCGCTACCTGTGCCGTTGCCATTACCATTATCAGAGCCTGGCGGATTCGCTATATCTTCTGGGTTATATATATTGACGCTCACTGAGCCTTCATCCTCAGTAGCATACACAGCCATCCCATTAGCTGAGCTAAATTTGCAGTTTCGTAGCATAATTGTTGTTTGCTGACTGGGTGCTTCCTTTACCTTTAATTGCAAGCTTCCCACTATAAATGCTGCTGGCATGGAAGCTCCCCTTCCATCAATGCTGGAATACGCAAAATTAACTATAGTAGCATTGCTGAAGACCACAGGAGGCACAGGGTAGCTGCGATGGGATTGCAATTGCGGCATTTTTGCGCTGTTTTCCACAAGCTCAAAGCATTCGCTGTCGTAAACTAGCTCAAAAACCATTGCATACATTGTAAAGCTCGATGAACTATCTTGTCGCTGTACGCTCACTTCAAATTCAAGTATATCACCCGGCTTCACATCATCGGAAGCATCTCCCTCCACCAATTCTAGCTTAAATGCAAAGACAATAGAATCGTCAATGGGTAATTGTCTGGCATTGACCATTAATGCGCAAGTGCATAGGACTGAAAGTACTATAAATAACGTAAATAATCGTTTCATATTGCCACCTTTTCCATATACGAAATATATCAAAATAGATTATAACTACAAATATATCTAATTTGTCAATATGAAACTCTCTTCGACGAAATGGAGATACCAATATGAATTTATGATACCAATTTGAAAATAAATTGATTAAGATTATGCAAAACATTCTATTATTTATGAAATAATGCTTCATAGTTGCACATTGTTACATATTTGCAGTAATGTGCCAATATAGGTAAATATAATATGTGGTCATAAAATAGTATTTTTCATCATAAATATAAAACTTATGGCACTAGGAGTATAAAAGACAAAGAACAAACAATGAAATATGGAAACCTTTGTAAAATCCAGAGAATTGCATAAAATGCAAGCAGCATATATAATACGATTCAAGGAGGAATCCATATGACCACACACCAAAGCATTCGGCACCGCACAAGCAAGCACATTTATGTTTTCTCAATCATTTTTGTGATAGCAATCCTATCTTTATCCGCATGTAAATCAAACAATGAACAAATTTCATCTCAAGAAGATATTCCAGCATGGGAAAAATACGCCACAGAAGAAATTACCCTGAGTTGGTATGTCCATTTTTCTTGGTTTAGCACCACATGGGGAGACAATCTAGTGGCAAAAACAATCACCGAGGAAACAGGGGTGAGCATCGATTTTATCACAGTGGCTGGTAATGAAGGGGAAAAGCTAGCATCTATGATTTCCTCAAACTCGCTGCCTGATATCATAACCATCGGTTTTTGGGAACCGCAAGTGGAAGAGCTGATATTAGGTGGCTTTGTTTATGCGCTTAATGAACTCGCTGATGAGTATGACTTTTATTTTTGGGAAGTGGCTCAGAAACAACGCATTGCTTGGTATACCCGCAGCGATGGGAACATTTACGCTTATCCCAACTCATCATTTACCCCTGATGATTATGAAGAAAACGATAAAATAGGATCAAACCAATCCTTTTTAGTGCGAGCAGATATATATGAAGCCATCGGAAGCCCTGATATGACCACAGCAGAAGGATTTAAGACAGCCATTATAGATGCTTTTGCATATATGCCTTATGTCGGCGATAAGCCCCTTTTGGCAATAGGTCTCAGTGAATTTAATCAAGGTGGAAACCATTCCCTTGATGAAATACTGATGAATTTTTTGGCAATTCCCTTTGAAAAAGATGGTAGAATTTACGATAGAGTTGCTGATCCTGATTACATAAAATGGCTCAAGGTTCTACGTGAATTATATGCGGAAGGATATATATCAAACGAACTTTTCGTCGATCGCAGGGTACAAATGGCGGAGAAGGTAGCTGAAGGTAGATACTTTTGTATGCTATATCAACATGCCGACATCGCCGACCAGCAACTTTATTTATATAGCAATAATGTCAATGGTACGTATATTGCCATTGACGGACCCATGAACTCAAATAGGGATATGCATACCCTTCCTGGTACAGGTATAAATGGTTGGACTGTGACGATGATCAGCAAATCATGTCAAGATCCGCAACGAGCTATCGCACTCATGTCATATATGATGAGTGAGCATGGACAAAAGATACTTTTTTGTGGAATCGAGGGTATTACATACGACAATGATGAAAATGGAAAACCCATTGTTCGCGAGCATATACGAGAGCTTCTAAGCCATGATCGCGCACAGTATAACAGCCTATATGGAGCCGACAACACCTATTGGATGCTCCAAGACAATGCAATGCAACTTAAATGGCAGCAGCCACCACAAGCTCCATTGGCGCAACCAAGGGAATGGACTTATCCATATACCCGATACATTCCACAGTATGACATCGTGATATCAGAGCCCGAAGTCGCAGATGTCAATTGGAAAATTAGGGAAGAGTGGGGCTCGCTGCTACCTTTGCTACTCACTGCACCCACTGAAGATGAATTTGATATTCTTTATGCACAATATCTGGAAAAGCGTATGGAATATGGATACGAATTGGTTTTAGCAGAGTGGTTACGTCTTTTTGAGGAAGCGAAACAACGCTTGGGGTGAACATGAATAGCTTAATCGGGTTTTTCCGCAATTTCAAACTAAATCAAAAACTATCTCTCCTTGTTTTCACCCTTGCTTTCATCCCCCTGGCGTGCCTTGCAATAGTTATATTCGTGAACATGCAAAATATTTTCATTGAGGAACGCCTTTCCGAAACTCGCAGAGAACTCACAGGAATACAGACTCAAGCCGAAAAAACCGCTGAACTGTGTGCCATGACCATGCAGTTTTTCATGAGTAGCCCGAAACTACACGATTTTTTATTTCGCTCAAAAGGCGGTGAACATTTCCCATTGGAGGAACTGCTTGCCTTTTATAGAGAGGATGTAATTGGTAGCTTTGAAAAAGTCGTCAACGCAATTCCCTATCTTTACCAAGTTCGTTTATACTTTTCAAATCCAAATATTCCAGAGTTTTTTCCAATTATGTATCATGACTCCCGCTTAGAACGATTATCATGGGCATCGGCTGATTGGATTTCCGGCACTTGGCAATATGATTATATAGACAGCTTATTCCCGCAGGAAGTGTTTGCACCATCAAAGCATATCATGTCATTGGTTTCAGAAATGACGGATTATAAAGACGAACGCATCGGTATTATTGAGGTTGCCGTTAGAATGGATGAAATATTTCCCGATTTATTCCACAATAGAGGCAGCGGATTCCATGCTTTTGTCACAGAATCAAGTTGGTTTTCCCAGCCCAGCGATGAAAGCTTTTGGAACACAAACATAACTAACATTCTATCTACCATTGATAATGCTTTCTCTGGAGACTCAACTATTGATGCGAAGATAGCTGGTCGCACAGCAATAATCTCATCGATTAACATCAAGCAACTCAATGGACGATATATCATAGTTATGTTTAAAGATGAAATTACATCGGAAATCTCAGCAAGACAAAATGCTTTCATTCTCGTGTCTATATTGACTCTTTTGTTCCTTGCATACATTGTGAACCTATTGGTAAAAGCCATGCTCCGCAGATTCTACATTGTGGTTGAAACTATACACAACGTCCGCTCAGGAGCTCTCGATGTGGAGGTACCCCATATAGGTAACGATGAAATTGGTTTATTGGGAAACCAAGTAAACCAAATGCTCGATCGGATACGAATTTTGATGGACGAAAATGTTAAACGGGAACTCCATGCAAAAAATTCGGAAATACGCGCTCTCCATAGCCAAATTAACGCACATTTCATTTATAATGTTTTAGAAACCATTAAAATGATGGCTGAAGTAGATGAACAATATGAAATATCCGATGCACTGACATCACTTGGTAAGCTTTTACGTTATAGTATGCGCTGGACTTCAGAAAATGTCACACTCGAAGAAGAAATAGAGCATCTCCAGAGCTATTTGCTCCTCATGAACCTAAGGTACGACTATGAAATCACCGTGAACATCAATATTCCTTCCCATTTATATGGAGAAAAAATACCCAAATTAACACTCCAACCAATAGCCGAAAACGCAGTAACCCATGGGATTGAAGAAATTGCGCAAGATGCGCTCATCGAGCTTAGTGCAACGGAATTTCATGATTATTATACGATAACCATTACCGATTATGGCAAAGGTATGACACCTGAAGAACTGAGCATCATAGAAAAAAGGCTTTCTGGTGAAATCGGCGATGAAAGCACCGATGGAATTGGCATAAAAAACGTGAACGAACGCATAGACATGGCTTTCGGCTCCGATTACGGTCTAAGCATAGCTTCCGAATCTGGTAAAGGCACCAGCGTAACCATACGCCTCCCCTATTCATAACCCCCCCCAATCGCCGCAAAACATAACAAACCTCATCGTAGGGCGTGGCATCCCTGACACGCCGCCAGCAAGCACAACACCACAATCACCGCAACAAAACCAAAAACGAAAGCGAGGTAAAACATTGAAATCGGTTTTGATCGTCGAAGACGAAAAAGCAATCCGAGCAGGCATAAAAGCCATCGTTTCAAACGCACCTTTGGAAATAGAAAATGTAATAGAATGTCAAAATGGCATCGAAGCGATGACAATATTGGAAAAACAATATATCGATGTGATGATAACAGATATTAAAATGCCAAAAATGGACGGTATCGAGCTAATTAATCAAGCATCGAAACTCCCCTCACCTCCCATCGTTGTCGTTATCTCCGGATACAATGATTTTGATTATGCCGTTGATGTTTTCAAAAGCGGAGTCAAGGATTATTTGCTCAAACCCATTGAAAGGGAAAAAGTCCATGAGTTGCTATGTAATATTCAAAATGAACTGGATGAAAAAAAGACCGATGAGGAACATCGCAGGTTGATATGTAACCAACTGCTTCGTTCCATCATGCTCGGTCTATCCAGCGAAGATGATATATTCGACTGCTCCGATATATTATTGTCACATAGTAGTATATTTTTCGGCAATTATTATTTAGTATGCCTAGCTCCTGACTCACATATTGAGCAAAGCATTTATCATGTTTGTCATAATGTAAATGGACATATGATACTCATAGTTTCTGAAGATGATTTATTTATGCTAAAACAAAGTTTACCAAAAAGCATTTGCGCTGGAATCAGCAGCATGAAAAGTGGTCTTGTCGCGCTTAAGGATGCTTATTTGGAAGCGGAAATAGCGCGAAAAATCGCATTTATAAAATCAGGACTTCGAGAGTTTTCCCAAGTTAATGAGCAAAAAAATGTAAGTGATACTATACCAATCAATGCTTTGCAAATATCATCCATGTTATTTGCTGGTAAAGGCAACGAAGCAATCGATTCCCTTGGCAAGATATTGTTCGCCACACAAAATGACAGTATTAATGCTGATGAGTACATAGTTTTATTAGATCAACTGACAGCTCAGTTATTAAATAATTTTTCTAGCATCGAGTTTGAAAACAAGAACCTGGAAAGTCTTAGTAACTATATGAACTTCCAATCAGCCTACGAATATCATATTACTCTCTGCGACTTTATAATTAAGCTTGTAGAGCTATATCCATATAATAAAGAAATTCAAAGTAAAGAAAGAATGCGCTCTGCATTGGAGTATGTAAATCAGCATTTTCGCAAGCAAATCAATATGGCAGTAGTGAGTAATCATATTTCAATGAATTACACACAATTCTCCAGCCTTTTCAAAGCAAACACAGGGAGCACATTTAGCGATTATTTAAAACGCCTACGCCTTAATGAAAGTAAAAAACTCCTTGAAGAGTCTAAACAAAGTATTAGGAGTATTGCTTTATTATCTGGTTTCAAAAATGAAAAGCACTTCATGAAGTGCTTTAAACAAGAATTCGGAGTATCACCAGGAGACTACCGTCGCAGCCGTGAATGGTGCAATTAATATTGTTTCTATTTATTGGTTTTCCTTATCTCCTATTATCGTCTTTTTAGGATCAGGCTACACAGCAATCGAGGTATCTCCCATATCATCACTAATCGTTTTTCTGCAAGTTGCTAATGAGCATTGAGGCATATATGAAGTTTGTGGCAATAATTAACACGAAAATCAACCTAATGCTGTTGTTTTGTGTATCGGCAAGGGTAACTAAGCTAAAATAAATCGCAGCAAGAAAAGCCAGAATGGTTTTACTTGGTGCTGCTCTTCCAAAAAGGAAACCCGCTAAAAAATAAAATGCCAGAGCAGAAGCAATGAGCGCAAGACAATGATATGCATAACTTAGCAAAATGGGATTCGATGCATTTTGCCTATAATAATAAACAAGCCAAAAGCACATAAACATAGCAGGAACAACGCTTAATGCTTGCTTTGTTTTTTTACGAGGGTCTTGGTAAACCTCTAAGGCAAACAAAGCAAGAGAAATTGCGGATAGTGCACAAAGAGCTAGAAAAGCATACTGTGGTCCCGCAAGGGCATTTTGTGCGCTTAAATTAAAATAGTATCTAACAGTCGCACCGAGCCATAACACACCAATCAGCACAAAAGACATAGGGTATGCTAAAGGGTCTGTTCGGAAAGCGTTTTCGAAACCAGGAAGTGAATAAAAGCCGATTTTTACACGATATGCAAACAATGCACTGATAAGGAGAAATGCCATGGAACTCCAAATAAGCGCATATGTAATCGCCGCACCTCGCTCAGGCAAACCAGTAAAGGAATCGAAGACAAACCTACGCTCCATTTGTCTAAGAAAATATCCAACAGCACCCGTTGCCACAGCAAAAGAAGGCATTATAATTGCTTGTTTTCCCATAATTTCACCTTTCAGCTTAGAATATTGCGTATCAGCTCGTTGTATATGATTTCAGCGTTCTTTTGAAATCCATTTTCCATGGCTTGAGCTTGTTCATCGTTTGCCGCATATAGATCAATGGAGACTATTTCACCAAGACCGTCCGACAATGAAAGGGTGACAGTACAACCATCATCGGTATTTTTTTTGTGTACAGTACGAATCATATCAGCACGATTTAAAGCGTTTTCGTGGAGCAGTGTAGTTGCATCCACGATTTTTTTTATGCTTTTAGGGAGAGTATTTTCCGAAATTTTTCCATTGCGCTCTCCCTTTGGGGTAATAAAATATTTCTCGTCGCGAAATTCCAAATGCTCTGTTCTAACGAGGTCATGGAGACAGTCTGTATATAAAAAATAGCTTATTCCATCATCGCACATGACGAGCATCGTAAGGTCTTCCAGACTGATAGGTCTTGGTAAACGCCGCATAATATACAATATCAACACCTTAATTTCGAGTCCATCATGGATAAAACCGAACGCCCTGCTCATGAAACTAGCCTCCCTAGAAATCTTTCGTATATGATAACACAAACAGACAAATTAGTATAGGTTTTTATTCCACTTTGCCAAATAGTTGACAAGTCAGGCACATAAGGTTAAAATGATAAAACACTAAAGGGGTTACGGAGCGTAAAAGGATTCACCCCTTGCCAATCATAATGATAAATGGGGCTGACACATGGAACCGTTTCATCGAATTTTACAGATTATCAAAGTCAATTCAAAAATTATCAAAAGATTCGCTTTGTTGGCATTCATCATGGCAATTATGCTGACAACCGTGGTCACCTGCGGACCTAGAGTTGTGGAAGAGGAAAACGAACCAGAGCAAGAATCTCCCGTTGAAGAAAGCATTTCGCCCGAACCTGAGCCAGAGCCAGAGCCAGAACCCGAACCTGAGCCAGAACCAGAACCAGAGCCACCAGGACCATTTAACCCATTAACAGGACTACCAACTGAAACCGATATATCAAACAATAGACCCTATGCAATAATGATAAACAACAATTCTGCTGCCATGCCCCAGTTGGGAGTCTCAAAGGCTGATATAATTTATGAAATCATCGCAGAGGGTGATGTCACAAGAATGCTCGCATTATTTCAAGATATAAGCGATGTTGGTGTCATAGGGAGCATACGCAGCGCTCGCCATTATTTCGTTGATATCGTACAGAGCTACGATGCGATTTACATTTTTGCCGGCGGCAGCCCCCAAGCATATTCAGCTATTTCCAACCGAGGTATTACCCGTCTCGATGGCGTAAATGGAAGCCTGACCCATATATTTTATCGCGATTCATATAGAAGATCAATCATGAGCTTAGAACACACTATGGTTACCACAAGTGACTTGATTGAGCAATGGCTTCCCACATACAATTTTCGCATGGAACACGAGGAAGAATATGAGCGTAATTTGAGCTTTGTTGATGACGCTGTTCCAGAAGATGGCGAATCGGCACTGAGCTTTACTGTCAGATATGCTGGTAGCAAATCCACAGCCTTTTCCTATGATGAAGAAGATGAGTTATATTATCTCCGTCAACATGGAAATTATTACACAGACGGAAACGATGGCACCCAACTCTCTTTTACCAATGTGCTGATTTTGAAAACTAGCATATCTTTCATAGCAGGTGATAGAGAAGGACGACGAAATGTGGTCACCACTGGAACCGGTATAGGCTATTTCGTTTGTGGAGGAAAATATGTGGAAATCGAATGGTCTCGAGATGAAAACGCTTCCCAATTTAGTTATACCCTCCCCGATGGCAGCGAACTTGCTCTAGGAAAAGGTAAAACCTTCATATCAATTGTTGCTATATCGGACAACATTGAATTTTCCTAATTTCGCAAGTATTATTAGTCGTTAAACATTTAGTAATTAATATATAGCAATTACCACTGTGTAATCAAAATAAAAATCTTTATACAAGGAGGCTATAAAATGCCTAATAACTACAATATCAATGTATACAATCGCATAAGAATATTTACAAACATAACGTACATCAGTTTGATAATTGGATTGCTTGTAGGTATCTTCCTTATGGCAGTGTTTTTACCAAAGAAAAAGCGCGAGAGCTTCATGTTCAAAAAGACTTTGCTTTTTTTCCATGATTTTTTGAATTTTAAAACTATAGTAATTGGTATAATCATTAAAGTATTATACATTGGACTTTCATTTACTTTCGTTATTGCTGGCTTTTACTATATGTTCGCCCTCAACTTTTTAACTGGATTAGCAATTGTCACCCTGGGTAATGTAATATTACGTTTGGTGCATGAATTTTTAATTCTCTTAATTACCATGAACGAAAATGTTCAGACAATTACTAACCATCTCACAGGAGTTAGCCAAGAATTTGTCTCATCTGATGCTGTCTTCGATAATATAGCAGATAGAGTTAGCCAGAGTGTCGATGACAGGAGGGCAAGGCAGGAAGAACAACGTGCCGCCCAAGCAGCGATGCAACAAGCACCACCCACACAGCAAGCTCCTCCCCAGCAAGCTCCTCCTCAGCAAGCAGCTCCTCCTGTTCAAGCCGCTCCGATACAGCAAGCTCCCCCGATTGAACAAGCACCTCCCCAGCAAGTTCAAACGCCACAAGCAGCTCCTCCGGTTCAAGCTGCTCCGATACAGCAGGTTCCGCCAGTTCAAACGCTTCCAATACAGCAAGCTCCTCCAGTACAGCAAGCTCCACCAGTACAGCAAGCTGCTCCCCAGCAATCACCACCACCTACACAAACAATAGTGGAACCCCAGCAACAATCTCCAACTCCAGTGCAAACGCCAGAACCAGCCCAAGAACAAAGCACAAGCAGTAATATTGTCGCTGCTGCTCCTCCCATAACTGGAGAAACCGAAACAGAGGAAAAAACCTGCCCCAGTTGCAACAGCAAAGTTGATGCAGACGCTAAATTCTGCCCCATTTGCGGAAAATCATTGGCAACTCCATAAGGCAATGCATAATAAAAGCTCCATGGAATGTTCACCAGTCCATGGAGCTTCATTTTTCTACTGCCTATAATCGCTATATATTATGCTTTGTGCTATTAGAAACCTTATGCCTTACCGTCGCAGCCAAGAACAGTTTCTATTTTATGCCTGACAAGGGATTTAATGTTTTCCCGCCCAGGAGCCAAATATTGACGAGGGTCGAAATGGGTAGGATTCAAGCTGAGATGCTCACGGATGCCAGCGGTCATACCTAAACGCAAATCGGAGTCAATGTTGATTTTACACACCGCCATGCTTGCCGCTTGTCTGAGCATATCTTCTGGGATTCCAATCGCATCTTCCATTTCGCCGCCGTAAGTGTTAATTGTTTTAACGAATTCCGGTACGACAGAGGAAGCGCCATGTAAAACTATGGGGAATCCTGGAAGCCTTTTTGAAACTTCCTCCAAAATATCAAACCTGAGCCTTGGTGTCTGTCCAGGCTTGAATTTATATGCTCCATGACTCGTTCCGATGGCAATTGCCAAAGAATCAACACCCGTCCGAGTAACAAATTCCTCCACTTCATCGGGTCTTGTGAAACTGGCATCTTCATCTGTGACATTCACATCGTCTTCGATACCCGCAAGTCTTCCCAACTCGCCTTCCACCGTCACTCCCCTCTCATGGGCGTACTGGACAACCTGAGCAGTCAGGCTGATATTATCTTCGAATGAATGATGGGAACCATCTATCATAACTGATGTAAATCCACCATCTATGCAAGCTTTGCAGATTTCGAAGTCTTCACCATGATCGAGATGAACAGCAATGGGTAAGCCAGTATCTATTTCCGCCGCCTCAATGAGTTTCATGAGATATACATGCTTTGCATATCTTCTAGCACCAGCAGAAACTTGGAGAATGAGCGGCGCATTAAGCTCCGCAGCTGCCTCTGTGATGCCCTGAATGATTTCTAAATTATTGACATTAAAGGCACCAATGGCATAATTACCTTCATAGGCTTTTTTGAGCATATCTGTTGTTGTAACTAGTGGCATTTAAGAACACCTCCTTTTCATATATGGGATTATATCATATAACGATAAAATAAAATATAAACTTTACGAAAAATTCGCATTTTTCAATTGAATTTCAAATTGTCTCTGTGATAGAATTGTGAAAACGCAATAAAACATATGGAGGAAGCAATATGACTCAAAAATTAATCGGTGCATGCGTTCTAGCACAATCGGGCGGACCCACTGCTGTTATCAATGCAAGTGCATACGGCGTTATAAAAACCGCAATGGAATCTGAGGAAATAACGCGAGTATTTGGAGCTGCCCATGGTATAACTGGTATATTGAACGATATGCTCTATGACCTTGATAAAGAAGACCCAGAAGAACTGAAATTTCTCATGAATACCCCTTCTTCCGAGCTTGGGTCTTGCCGTTACAAGCTTGAAGGAGAAAAGGATTTGGCTCGTATCCTAGAGATTTTCAAAAAATACGACATCCGCTACTTTTTCTACAATGGTGGAAACGACTCTATGGACACCTGCCTGAAAGTCAGCGAATACATGATGGAATCAGGTTATGAATGTCGAGTAATTGGAGTGCCAAAAACTATCGACAACGACTTGGTTGGTACTGACCACTGTCCTGGTTACGGAAGTGCAGCCAAATATATTGCTACATCATTTGCCGAAGTGTACAAAGATGCAATAGTGTATAATACCGGTGCTATAACCGTCCTGGAAGTCATGGGCCGCAATGCAGGCTGGCTTGTGGGCGCTTCAGCCCTAGCAGGACTTTCCAATGCTGCACCTGATTTAATCTACCTACCGGAAGTACCCTTTAATCTGGATGATTTCCTTGATAAAGTCGAAGCCATATACAAAGAGAAAAACAACTGTGTCGTAGCTGTCTCAGAAGGGATTAAATACAGCGATGGCACATTCGTTTCGGAAGCAAAGCCATCAACCACAGACGGCTTTGGTCACGAGCAACTGGGTGGACTAGCAGCGACCCTTGCTGCCGTTGTCGGACACAGAACAGGAGCTAAGGTTCGTGGCATAGAATTGAGTTTGTTGCAACGTTGTGGCGCTCACCTAGCATCACAAGTTGATATCGATGAAGCCTATCTTGCTGGCAAATGTGCGGTGGAGAGTGCCATTGCTGGAGAAAACGGGAAAATGGTTGCTCTAAATCGTGTCTCAAACAATGGTGAGTATGGCTGTGAAATAATATTCCAACCTTTAACCGTTAGTGCAAATCTTGAAAAAACAGTTCCCCTTGATTGGATTAACTCAGATGGAACCAATGTTACTCAAGATTTTATTGATTACGTACTTCCGCTGATACAAGGAGAGAACACCCGAGTCACTGTAAACGGACTCCCCCGCTTTGCAAATTTGAAAAAAATCAAAGCAGAAGCTTAGACTAAAAGTCCCAATTTACTACCTCAGTATTCCACAAGCTATTTAAACACGATAACACCAAAACTAGCACTACAAAAAAACGACCCGCATATGGAAGTTGTCTTACTCCCATATGCGGGTATTACTAGTGTATTTTAACTCAGTTTATTTACGTGTCAAGCTTACACATCTCTTGGTGGATATTTCCCCGCTCTATCCAGGGAGCGAATAATCGGTATCATCACAACACAGACAAATCCTGCAGCAAGACCGTTGTTGTATAGGTTTTGCCCCCAATGGAAAGACGCTATGTAGTTGGCAAAGGTGAAATGCACCATTCCTACAACAACTCCCCATTTCCAGCCAAAGTATTTAGCCATGGGTGACAAGCAAGTACCCCAAAAAGCGGAAGACCATATAACAGCTTGTCCAGAAAGATAGCCAGCCAAAGCAAATGTACCTGTGCGATAAAAGCCTGGAGCTACAAAATATCTTATGAGTCCCGCCAATACAACACCAGTGATAATCGTGACACAGTTTGCCACTGCCTTCCCAAAGCCTCCCCAGCCTATCATTGACAATATAGCACCAAGTATGGGAGCATTAATATGAACCTTGAATACCAATGTTATGGCAAGGGCAAGGAGAGCAAGTATACCCATAGCCAAATATGTCGGTCCTTTGCCATATTTCACATAGAATGAATTGTCATCTGCTTTCATGTATAGGAGCTCCGAGAGCTTATAATTTCCGATTCCACCAGCTGCAAAGCCCATTACGAGAAAATATATCGCTGTAACAGCAAGAAAAATATTCAGTTGATCCGTGTAATATACAGAAGTACCAAACACATTAGCAATGGAAACACCTGGTGATATGGCAGATCCAGGTCCAAAACGCTCAATCCCAATTGCATTGTATGCTGCTGTTAGAGCAAGGGCAATGAGACCAGCACCCCAACCAACATTATAAAGGTTTAGTCCTTCATGGCTTTTACGTATGAATCCAGCCATGCTATTGATGATAAAGCCAACGACAAAACCAATTAACACTCCCAGGATAATAGCACCAGTTGTACCTAATGTCGCAACAATCTGTGGAGTATGTACCGGCTGGCTCACCGCAGGAGCTAGACAAGTTGCAAACCCTGCCATTGTGACATGGTTTTTATAGGGTTCTTTTCTATACAGACTGTATAGTTTGCCTCCAATGAGAATTGGTAGCATATTTAGTGGATTTTTACCCAAAAATGCGAAGCCTAAGACCAATCCCAGCACTCCCATTTGGGAGCTTCCCATTGGGAGCTTGGCAAGCTTAAAGGCACAAATTACAAGAAGACCAGCCATGGCAGAATTTACGAAAGCGGCTCCAATGCCAGCTATTGCCATATAATCATGGGTGAGAACTGCGGGGCTAGTGTATATAGCCTTCAAGCCTTGGACAATTGATGCAAAAGCACCGCTTCCATTCTCCAGATACGCTTGGACAAAACCATATAGCAATATTACAATTGCGTACAAAGTCCAAACAAAATCGGCATTAAAACGATCCTTTTCTCCAGCGTTGCTATTTGACATAATAAACCCTTCTTTAACCTATATGTTTGTTTTTCGAGTATCGTAGGAATCAACTGATGATTCGACCCGATTGTTGCTCCGAAAAACTCAATAATATTTATCACATATTTACCCCATTGTCAACCACTTCAACAAAGTAATATGAAAGCGTATTTCATTTCATCACTTTCCTAACAACGCTGATAATCGGCTTCATCCAAAAGGGCTCCATTCTTTTTAACACCGTCTCCAGTGCTCCCATAATTTTTATCTTCTGGGGGCAGGCTTGCTCGCACAGACCGCATTTTATGCAATTGCTTCCACTGAAATTTCCTTCTTTGCTGGTCAAAGCCGTCCCAGTCATATAGCTGGTGATTCCAGCAATATAACCTGACGCAAATGATAAATTATATGATGCAAAACTACCTGGAATATTTACATTATTAGGACATGGAAGACAGTAATTGCAACCTGTACATGGGATTTTATAGCTCTCTTCAAATATTTTGACAACCCTTTCGATGATGGCGACTTCCTTATCAGTGAGCATACCTGGCACAGCCGTTTTTGCCGTTTCAACATTTTCATTAAGCTGTGCATCGCTGTTCATACCAGATAAAAGCAACGTGACCTCAGGTTGATTCCAAATCCAACGTAAGGCCCAAGCTGCAGGAGAGCTATCCTTGTCACCTTGGCGAAAAACGCTTTCCACACCCTTTGGCAACGAAGTGGCTAGTTTGCCACCTAAGAGCGGTTCCATTACCACAACAGACATACCCTTTTCATGTGCCCTCACCAAGCCAGCTCTCCCTGCCTGGTAGTTTTCGTTCATATAATTATATTGAATCTGAGTAAAATCCCAATCATAAGCATCAATTAAGGCATTAAATTCATTGTAAGGACCATGAAAAGAAAAGCCAATTTGACGTATCTTTCCCTGTGCTTTCTTATCATCGATCCATTTTTCAATACCATTGCTTTTTAACCTCTCCCAAGCTGTAAGGCTACCAATATTATGTATTAAATAATAATCGATCCAATCCGTTTCTAGCCTTGATAAGGAAACATCGAAAAATTTGTCGAAATCCACAAATGATTTACATTGGCTATGGGGGAGCTTAGTGGCAAGATAGATTTTTTCACGAGCACCCTTGTTGCGCCTGAATACATCGCCCACAGCTTGTTCGCTACCTGGATAAATATATGCACTATCGAAATAGTTGATACCCATATCGATTGCAGACATAATTAAGCTTTCGGTTTTATCAACATCAATCTTTGTACCCATACTACGAGGCAATCTCATACAGCCATATCCAAGTATAGATAAATTATTACCAGATTTAACATCATTGCGATATTGCATGTCTACTCCATTTATTATTTCATTTTCTAACTGCTGATTTACATCCCAGTTCAACAAGCAACAGTTCAAAACGAATTCTTTCTTTCTTCGTTACAGTAAAACCAGTATTATACAATTGATGACTGAGTACATCAGCATCCTTGAGCACTTCGTCATATGGTTCCTGGATTTTTCGCTTTTTTCTATGCCTGCTGATGGCAGTAGTGACAATAAATATTTCCTCGTCGCTATACAAACCCAATTGCCTTAAAATTCTTTTTGCAACTTTGGCTCCTTTTTTACCATGTTTGTTTGTTGTTCCCGCAGTAACTTGATATATATCATGTAACATTCCGCAAGTTGAAGCCAATTCAGGATCCAAGTCTCGCCTGAATGCCAACAATGCTGCATATTCAGATACTCCATACAAATGGGTAACAAAGTAGCTGCTGTTTGATGGCTGACATTCTTGTATCAATCTCTCCACAACATTACGCAGACTTTCAAGTCTATTACTCAATTTTCTCCCTCCCTTTATCGAATAACCCCTATAGGATAACAGAATATGAGTAACAATGTCAAATTTCCAACAAATTCACCATAATACAACAAGCCCTCAACCTTTGAATATCAAGGTTGAAGGCTTATTACCTATGGCAGCGGATCTAGGATTCGAACCCAGACAAACAGAGTCAGAGTCTGTCGTGCTACCTTTACACAAATCCGCTATCTTCGAATCAAGTCTGATTCAAATATCATTCAAAGTCAATATATTGCGAGCATTTATATCCATTGTTACCATGTTACAATTCATACTTTTTAATCACTTACTTACTATACTTATTTTATATCCAAGCGAATCTAATACACATGACAATGTCCTGTAATTAATATTTGCGGCATTTTTGCTACGGATTTTTTGAATAATTGTTGGAGACACACCAGCTTTCTTTGCTAATGCTCTTATAGAGATGTTGTCCTCCGCCATTTTTTCAAGGATAAATTCTGACAACAAGAAATCATTATATTCTTTATCAAACTTTTCTTTACGCTTTGGGTCGCTATTAATGTATTTATCAAAAGTTGATTCCATAATTCTATCCACCAGCCTTTCGTTTGATGTAATCTTGCATATATTTTAAAGCAATATCTTTTTCTCTTTTCGGTAACTTGCTTGTTTTCTTTTTAAATCCATTTGTAACTATTATTTCGCCACCATCTGAAAAGAATGATAAGTACCTATCTGGTTGTGGTTTAAAGGCATATATTCCATCGCCCTCATTACGAAACTTTGTAATATCAAATATTTTACCAAAATCTCCCATTCTTTTCACTAGGACAAGGAATTTTATTTGCATATCTTCCGAAGCATTTTCAAAGAAATTGAAAGCATCACTTTTCCCATTAATGTCAAAATACCATTTAATGGTAAACTTAGACCCTTCATATATAAAACAAGACTTTTCATCCATATCTGCAGTGTAACACTTATATGGTACATTGTCAAGAATAATTCTGCTCTTCGCCTTAGTCAATATCTCATTTTTTATACTATACTATCTAATTCTTTAATAACAATTGCATTAATAGTTTCAAAAACATTAAAAACGGAGCTTACTATTTCCTTACCAAATATGCTTTTTATTTTTAGTTGAAGATTATGCAATATCATTTCAGGCGTTGTGTCAACATCCTTATAGTCACTTTCTGACATTGATTTTATACTATGTGCAGAATCATTGCGTTTATTTCTTAAATCGAATATTTCATTATAACCAGATATTTCCATTCCTTGATTAGCTAAATATTTGTTAATTGACTCGTATGTATATGTATTAATGTTGTAGGCCCATGTGTCTAAATATCGAGCAAGGTTTGGGTGATTTTTAGCGACTTTTTCATGGTTGATAGATAGACTTCCATTTTTACTGTTTTCATCAGCAATAGTATCAATACCCCCCAAAGCATCATCGACTTCCATTTTCAACAGATGCTCAGCCAATGCTGAAACTCGTAGTAAAAAATCATTTAATTCCTTTCTTTTCATACGTAATGAAGTAGCTAGATAATAATCACAGACTGGCTTTGCATCATTATTGCGAACTGGGTATAACGCATAATAGACATCAAGCATTTTCGCAATGTCTTCCGCACCCTTTTCCTCTGGGAGACTTCGCAAATATGCATGATGTAGAATGAGTTTCAAGCGCTCCGTGAACAGGAGCGCGTTTTCATTTATAAGGTCATATGCACCTTTATACTCCCAGTTGATGATTAAGCTTTTGACTTGATTACGAATCATACTCCTTCGTATTCCTATAAGACCAGGTTCGGAGCATCTATTTGGAGCATCATCTAAATTATCTAATAGATTATGTAACTCATCCTCTAAATCACATGTATAAGGGTCAAAATGGCTAGTATTTACATTAGAGCTTCTATTTGGACTGGAAACTTGTACTGGCTGCAAAAGAAGACTATGTGAAACTACTTCTAGGCACATTGTGGTGTTCATTTGTGGTGTCCCAGAACTTACATTGAGTAAAATCTTTGCTTCAGGGTTTTCTAATCTAATTCTATTTATCGTTTCGCTGAAAAGATTATGAAACGCATCGAAGTCAGAAGCATTTTCAATATCTGTATAGGTTTTATCAACTATACACTCTTTTTCTAAATAGCATATTGCTCTTTCATAACAATTTGTATCTATGTCCCTTTTTTGCATAGCTGCGGTAAATATTAGGTAGACTTTTTTAGGTCGATACTTTCGAACAATGTGAAGTGATGGTCCATCATACCCATCTCTAATAGGATCAGAGTCTCCAATAGCTGATAAAAGTACATATTCCATTTTATCATTCCCATGACTTTAATATGTACCCTCACGGGGTACTGTTATTGTAAATTGTGAAATGGCAAGCATACTAAACTGATAGCCTATGTTTTCGTCCCCTCACGGGGTACCGTTATTATAAACACTTGGAAAAGACGCTTACGACAACCCTGTCACGTTCGTTTCCGTCCCCTCGCGGGGTACCGTTATTGTAAATAGCATACAAGCAAGCGGTGAAAAACTTGCAAAGTCTGTTTCCGTCCCCTCGCGGGGTACCGTTATTGTAAATCGCATGGTTTTTTACCTCCAATGAAAGGGCAGAGCTGTTTCCGTCCCCTCGCGGGGTACCGTTATTGTAAATGAATAACAATATTTTCGATTATATACTGCAACAAAGTTTCCGTCCCCTCGCGGGGTACCGTTATTGTAAATGAAACAAAAAATTTGTACATTGAAAAACACGAACGGTTTCCGTCCCCTCGCGGGGTACCGTTATTGTAAATTTCCTAATTTTTCCGCTACACCCTTCAGGGTGTAAGTTTCCGTCCCCTCGCGGGGTACCGTTATTGTAAATTCACATAATATTTCACATGGACGTTTATGTCTACACAAGTTTCCGTCCCCTCGCGGGGTACCGTTATTGTAAATTTTTTTCACCATCTATTTGATATAATACCTCTACCGTTTCCGTCCCCTCGCGGGGTACCGTTATTGTAAATCCTACCTTAGAAAAGGCTTGTGGCACAACGGCTAATTAATAGCTTTGCGGAGGTAATTGATTTCAGAGATTTAACAAGCGTAATTATAGCTATATATGCCCTGAAACCTTTGCAGTTATTGATGCGGCTTAAAACAGTAGTTTCTCCATGAATTTTCATATAATAATCACTCCTTCATCATCAATTTCATCATCATCTTTACCAAGTACTGTTACTGCACCATTACCACGTAGTTTATATATCCTTATGTTATCATTCTCTGCAACAATAGACTCTATTTTCTTGAGCATTTTATTGTATTTACTTTCAGATAACCGAGCTTCAAAAGCAGATTTTTGCACTCTGAAACCAAAGGATTTCATTATTTTTGATAAGTTATTCCTTCGCTTGTTATTAGATATATCGTAAATTACAAGCACATAATATTTCAAGCCTTTGCCCGGAGACTCTTCTGTATCAAAAAAATAATTTTCCATATTCTTACCGTACAATAATTGGTGTATACAATCCTGCATCTTCCGCTTCTATTGCTTGAGCCAAGCTTAATGCTTGAAGATTAATAGCACGACGAAATGAGACTGCATATTCTGCATCATGTAAATACTTTTGATCAACAGCGAATCTTCTCTCTAGCTTACCAATAAAGGCATTAAACCCTGTTTTGTCAAGATAAATACCAGGTTCGTCTGGAACAGAGTAGAAGTTTTCTGACTTTATTTCATGTCCATTCACCATACTCATAACAACAGAATCAACAATGACGGCGCGCCATTCTTCCATCATATCGCTAGCTAGCGTTGGATGTTTATCTGCATCACTGTGCAAAAATCCAAAATACGGATTTAATCCACGATTCTCAAGAGCTCCATACACTGCATACATCAAAATCGTATAGCCTAAGCTGAGCATAGAGTTAAATGCATCTAGAGGTGGTTGTCTGCTTCTGCCAGTAAACCTGAACTCAGGCACTACCAATGTACTTAAAGCATCATAATATGACCTTGCTGCTATACCTTCATATCCCATTAATTCATCTATTTTTTGACATCCTTCAATTTTAGCTTCATAATTTTTCATTGCAGTTATTTCCTGGTCTACAATCGTATCAGATGACCTTGTATATCTACGTAAAACTACAGTTTGATTATGTATCTTTGCTCGAATTATTCTTTTGGCTAATGCTAATCGAAAACTTTCATTGTCACCTAGCCGAGCCTGCATGCGTTGACGTGCGACATTCACATGACTAGTGGAACCTAATCTTCCAAAATATTTGCCTGTGGTCGAATAATATTGGACATCAATACCTCGTTCAATACACTCTCTAATGCAGTGTGTACTAATACTAACTGGTCCAAATAAGGATATCCCATCAATGGATTCAATTGGTAATGATTTATTCATACCATCCGAGTACTTTATTTCGATACGTCCATCTCTCACTCCGACTTGTGCTGAAGGTTCATTAACATATAATTGGCTCATTTTTTCCTCGTGCGTTTTGTTTCTCACACTTCCTTTATATCAAGTATGCATCTACCCATTTCATAGAGGTCTCCCTCATACTCCGTGAGTTTTAGTATATGGGGAGAAACACCTAGCTCAATGTCTTCTCTATGCTTATGATTGCGGTGTCTTTCACTTAATAAATTTGTAGTGTAAATTAACCTATCTTCTTCATTTAGCAAACCTAAAAGCATAGTTTTGGAAACAAAACCAGTACCAGCGCCTATATACAATACATTTGGATTGTATCGTTCGATTTCAGGAAAATATTTCCTATACTCGTTGGTATATGCGACATTATAATTACGCAACATTGCGTTAATGACAAGCATTTTAACTGTTTGCTCATTTGATATTTTATATGATTTCTTGTTGAAGAGGTCTGCATATGGTGTTCCGTTTAGCAATGCAGTATCAACAGCCAGCATTATGTGGATTTTTGTACCTGGTTTAATGCACTCCCGAAATACATTCAATGATTTTTCATCTGCGTTTTTTGTCGATACAGGCATATCTTTTTTTTGACATAATGTGATGAAGCTACGATCAATAGGTTCACTATCGCTAAAACGAAAGGCTGCCATCACATCATTAACCGCATCCCTTTTGTTTTTTTCATTTCGGTCTAAGACATTCAGAATGTCTGCTTCGAGTCTCTTTGCTGCTTCACCATTTATATTATTCAAGTTATGAAGTACGGGATTGCCATTTACTCTACGGTTGCGCATTTCCTGGCTCAGCAAGACCGTCCTAAAAGCTCCTTTTATGCTACTGCCTGGAATATATGGAAGCCCATATATATCTTTTATATGTGAACTGATATTACTTAATTTGGTGACAGTATTGCTTACCGAAATAGGCTCACCCCACCATGCTTCATATGAAACATTATTGTTTAATAAAAAATAAGATAAATCATTTTGTTTATCGAACATAAATTGTTCATATCGTTCAATTAAACCTTTGTTTTTTAGCATCCTAAACATATTATGCATTTCGGGAAAATATACTAGCCTGTTTCTTTTATCAAATATATACTCTTTTTGATTTAATGTTTCACCTGATCCAATATGAATTGGTGATTCAACTGTAAGAGTAAGTGTAAATCGTCTTAAAAAGTTGTTCATAGAGTCACCCCTAAAAATAATGGTTTCCCATATCGATATACGGGGTGATTACCTTCGTTGGAAACATCATACAAATCACCCAAATATTTTTGTGAAACAACAGCTCCGCTATCAAGCATATATAAATCCATTTTACGTAAAAAATCATCTGCATATGTATCAGAAAACACATATCCACTTCGTCTCACTAGCATATATGAGGAATTATGAATTATCTGCTCCATTTCATTCTCTTGGGGTAAAGATACACTCAATGTTATATATAACGGATAATCATCGTTAATCCTTGGAGCTATGTCGTCATCTAGTTCCTCTGCTGTCATCTGAAATCTACCAAGACCAGAAGAACGCTTCCCACCTAAACCAGAATAAGCAAGTGAAAAAAATAATTCATTTAATAATTTCAAAGAAGCACTAGTCCCGCTAACCACTATATATAAACCAGCATCTGGTCGAAACTGGTATACACCAACATGATATGGTAAAGTGTCGTCTGGTACTCTCACAGCAGCTCTAGCTACTATTATCGATTCACCAAGTTTTTCATTTAGTCTATTGGTGATATATTGAACCGTTTCAACATCGAATTCTCCTGCAACATATTCATCAACCATATCTATGGGTATATACTTCATTTGCTTGAATACTTTTTTTGCTCCCGAATCAACATCGGAATCATTGGCTCTTACACTTCGAATGGGTTTTGGAACAAAGTATTCATCATTAATGTATGGAAAAGCATCTGATATTATCAACGAACCAGCTTTAACAAACAGGATAAGCTGGTTAAGCATTGTATATCCACCTAATTTTAGTGCTTCGATACAAAGCGCAGAAAAAATCGTATCTGCCCGTAAACGAATGCTACTGTCTTCAAGCGAGCCTTCACCTATATGAATCCCATTATCAAAGCAAAGCCGTAAAATTCTATATTCCATTTTCACTGCCTACATTCAAAAGCATTTGGGTAACACGATTGTCAACATCATCTGGTATTTCACCAACAACAGCCTTAGCCGCAAGACTAGAAAATGAAATTCGCCCATATCCTCGCGAGCCACTCCCGCCGATATAATCATATTCCAGCAGAGTAAACCCAGTACAAATTATTTCGAAATCCTCGATTAATTCCTCTGTATCCTGTCCGTAGTATTCATATACCAAATTCAAATCAAATTTCGCTCCGCGTATAACTCGTTCGATTTGACGTGGGGTTGCAACGGCAGATATACGATTTATTGTGTTTTCAAACTTGACTTCTGTAAGGCTATCTGCGCCACGTTTTCGAAGTTCATCCGCATTTGCTATTGTCATGTCTGAATATAGCAATCTACCCGTTTTGTACTTCGAGTTTTTCGAAGCACTGCCAAATAGCCTTATGATTTTTTCATCGTCATCATCTTGCGACTTTGCTATGGTCTCATTATAATACTTTGCCAATAGAGTTCGCATTTTCCCTTTGAGTGAACTACCTGGAATCATTGGTATGCGTTCCAGCGAATCGCGCACAACAGGTGAGTCAACAGACCCTATTGCAGAAAAAGCATCACTTCCACCGATATGTAGTCCTGTTACTACCTCGAGACATCCTGTTATCATTATTTTTGTATACATAAAATCACCTCTCTTTATCTTCATTCCCGTGATATTTCCGAAAAGCTACCAATGCTTCCATGTATCTGCAATACGTGATGAAATCCTCTTTGTTACCATTAATCGTTTTAAGTATTTGCAATATGCCAGCCTTTTCGATGAATTCTTTTACATATTCATCTCTCCCTGCTTGATATACGAATTGAACACGTAGATACTCTATTCTGTCCTCAAGCTCATGGCTCAATTGGTCAGTGTTGTCATTTTCCGCTAATGCGAACATTTCAGCGGTCATTGCTAATTGTTTACGCAATTGCGTAGTTGATAGAATATTATAGTCCTCTTCGTTACGTGGATTCCTCTTGCTTCTTTTAGCTTCCGCAATAAGTTCCTTTATAACAGCTTCGGCTTTGTCAACATAGTTTTTGCTGTCAATTAAGTCCATTGTTCATTCCCCCTATTAGCATATACATATAGATATATCGCTGCTTTTAGCTGTTTTCTATCTTTGGAATCTGATATCCATTTATACATGAGTTCTGAAAACACTTTATATCTCGCTTTACCATTTTCATCACTTTCATCAGGTTCTACTCTTGCTAGCATATATGCATACCTCGCAAGGCTAATTTTAGCAATTCCTTTTTTATCTTCCTCTTCGAGACCTTTGATAAAGCTAAGAATCCTATATAGGAAACTGTTTCCCTTTTCTGAATTCTGCTTAAAGAAACTTTCAATCTGAGCGAGTTTTTCATCTCTTACTTGGTTTATAAATTCAAGCCAACTAAAACGCAATTCCTTATCAAACAGCGTTATTGCGTTCTTTTCTTCCCCATTTTCGCGTCTTGCTTTTGAATGTGACTCAAGCTCTCCCGTTTCTCTTGCCATTATATGTATTGGAAACTTGCTTGGATATAAACCGATTCCAGCTGAAACTGATAATTTGTCCTGGGTGTATATTCGGAAAGCTTCCGAGATTTCCACTGCAGCAGCTATGATATCATCCCATCCACCGATCAAAAACATATCGTCTCCACCAGAGTATATAATTGTTATTCTATACATATTTTGGCTAAGTAGCGTATTTAAGTCTCGTTTGAAAAACATTGATAAATGACGTGAAAATGTCGAAGTTCTAGAAATGGTATTATATTTCCCATCATCATAAGCGAACCCAGAAATAAAAGCTTTTCCTAGGTTGTCTATATCCATGCGTAGTACCGCTATTCTATCAACTCCTGCTGCTTGTACTGCATATTCAGATATTTCCTTTTCCATGCAATAATCACCAATCCAAAGCTTTGTTGAGAGGTTTTTTCCCATATAGAAAGTGTTTTTACTATAATATCTAACAATATCATCATTCGTTATCAGCTTTTTCTCTAAATCGCTTTTTGAGATCGGAGCAATAAATTGCGATTCTGATATGGGTATGCTCCCTTCTCCGCTTTCTTTCGTTACTACATAAAAAATATCGTCTTCTTGGTATCTATCATCATAATGCTTTACTACGCTTCGAGATAGCACAATCAATGCGCCGCAAAAATTACATTCATCTCCCTCATATAAACGTACTGCTTTACATATCCTACATTCGCGTCCTTCCATGTGCTGGTTATTTAGCATGTTTATTTCATGTGTATTGTACCTGTGGATTTTTTTTGAAGCTATTATTCTACTAATTTCTTGAAATATCTCACCGTATGCACCTTGCGGTTTATTCTGTAATCTATTTGCAGAGCATTCGAAATATCCATCTGCTACATATAAAGCGGCTCGAAAATAATTCAGTAACCAAATGTTAGTGTTGCTAATTATCATTGATAGCTCCGACTTTACTTTTTCAGTATTTGGTAGCAACATATAAAAATGCCCACCTCCAGAGTAAAGAAGGTTCGCTCTTGTGAGTTCAAGTTTATCTAAAATATCGTCAATTAGGTTTTCAATAAAAAGCTCAAGATAAAAAGAACGCCCACGTAGGGTTTTTAATGCACCATCACTATGAATGGTATATATAAAATCTTGAATACCCGATATGTCAGCTGAATACACAATAGCAAAGTTTTTATCATAAAAATCAGTGGAGTTATCATATAAAAGTTCTTTGTAATTGATTTCTTCGTTTTCGTGCATATACTGATATATACAAACTGCAATAGCAGCTGTTAGTTTCATATGGTCGTAAAGGGATACATCTGCTACTTCTGCTTTATTCGTTGAAGACGGTACATAGGATAATGTAGCTTCTGCAAGTTCCAGTAAAGAATTTATATAGTCTTCTGTTAAGTCAAAATCCTTAATGTTTTCCGAAATTCTTTCTAAAATTCTCCGATAAAAAAATTCATCAAATTGTTGTACATCAGTTTCTGGCGTATTAATACCTGCTTGGCTATCAAGTGTAACTGGCTTATAATAATGTCGCTCGCTTTCGTAATGGATTAAATTAAAGACGCTTTGAAGTGGCATTTTTGCGTCCCAACCTTGTTCTGAATAATCATCCTGTGCTGATCTGCGATCTGTTGCGGCTGCTATATTGTCCGCTATATATGTTATATATGCAAATTTACTAACATCGTTTGCCATACGTAATTCGTTGCTATGATGAAATTGGACACTATCAATTACATCCTTATCAGTAAAACCTAATCCACGTAGATATTCGATACCTATTTTGCTGTGTGTTCCGCTAACACCACCAGCTCTTTGAACTACCTTACCAATATCGTGTAGTAAAGCACATATACTAGCTAAAATAGATTCAACAATCATTTTTACACCCCTCTCAACTTATATTCCTTGGAATAAGCCTAAATGCACCCATTCCCATAGCACTTTTGATACCCACACCAGAATACTCACCAAACCGCATGAGAAAATTAGCATAGTTTATAAGAGACTGCGCTCCAGACATTTTAATAACTATAGTACCACGAAAAGCAGGTAAACGTACTCGCTCCACTTGGTAGTATACACTGCGTAAATCATATCGTACAATCTTTGAGTTTTCAACAAGAATTTCATGAGTTTCAATGTCGATTTCACTACTCGATTCAAATATACTACTGTGTTTCCTCATAAGGCTGCCAAAAAAAAGATGCAAATCAGGATGAAACACGTATGTATCTTGACGCTTAAATGCAGTAGGGGTCACGAACTCAACTCGAAATTCTCTTTCGCTTTGCTCAAAATAGTATTGATTTACTAAATCATCCATAGTTATGTCGCTATGGTTCTTTTCAACAATACTTACATCAGTATTTAATCGTTTTAAATGAAAACTGTTAAATTTATTATCAGCAATCGTATTAACAATATACTGTCCAGCTTCATTTATAAGAGTATGAATAGTCCAATATATATTATCGTTTTTTACTTCTGCAAATTGAGAAAAAGGTTGCGAATCTTGATTATGTAGTATGTCTGCATATTCTGTATCAATATGTTCCATTATAACACCATGAAGAGCATCTCCAGGTATATACTTAATACTACTGTTTTCAGGAAGACGAAGCTTGCATACTAGCCTTTGTAACATTTTATCCTCCATTGGTTTATACATAGTATTTTGTTATATGTCTATTTTATGATGAGTATATCATTGATTTCTACAAAAGTGAACCCATTGAGTAGTCTTAATGATATTATCGGAAATCACTAGTAGCTAGCCATAATTACGCAAAGTCTTCAATGCTACAGTATCACCCAATTCAATAACCCTGACGACTAGCGAATGCTTTGCACTACACTATTTAACTAGTCACTTATTCTGTTGCTTTTCGCTTGTTCCAACTCTGAAGCAGCTTGCATAATGCTGAGTTTTCCTGATTCGAAGGTTAGTCCGCCTTGGAGGTAGGCTATGTAGGGCTCTCTCATGGGAGCATCTGCCGAGAGTTCGATGGAGGCACCTTGGATGAAAGTGCCTGCCGCCATGATGACTTGGTGGTCGTAGCCAGGCATATCAGAAGCCACGGGGGTTACGAAAGAATTAATGGGAGCACTTGACTGTATGCCTTTACAAAATGCTTCAAGTGATTCTGCTGAGCCGAATTTGATTCTTTGCACAATATCAGAACGCATATCTAAATATCCGGGTGAAGTATCATAACCCATTAGCTCAAACAAGCGAGCGGTGAAGACTGCTGTTTTCACCGCTTGGGCAACAGTGTGAGGTGCCATGAAAAGCCCTTGATAAAACAGCCTATTGATATCAAGTGTAGCTCCAAGGTTGCCGCCTAAACCTGGAGCTGTCAGTCTATTTGCAGCCGCTTCCACTAGGTCTTTTCTACCTGCAATGTAACCTCCTGTGGGTGCTAAACCACCGCCGGGATTCTTAATAAGAGACCCTGCTATCAAGTCAGCTCCCACGTTCCCCGGTTCTTGGATTTCTACAAACTCGCCATAACAATTGTCCACAAACACGGTGATATTTTCATCAATTTCATGGACAAAGGTGCATATTTCATCGATTTCTTTAATCGACAAGGCTCTTCTTAGAGAATAACCGCAAGAACGCTGTATTAAAACAGTGCTGATGCCTCCTTTTTTCAAAGCATCAGCAATGGCTTCGTAATCGGGAATATCACCACTACCCAGCTCCACTTGTTGATAATCAATGCCATATTCTGCTAGGCTACCCTTGTAAGCGCCAGTTAAGCCAATTACCCCCTGGAGTGTGTCATATGGCAGTCCGGTCACAGAAAGCAAGGTATCTCCAGGACGCAAAGCAGCAAAAAGCGCACAGCTAATAGCATGGGTGCCGCTGACAAAACCAACACGCACTATAGCAGTTTCCGTTCCCATCACATCGGCAAAAACATTATCAAGCACTTCCCTACCCATGTCGTTATAACCATAACCAGTTGTTCCAGAAAAACAAGCATCGGAAACTCGCTGCCTATGAAAAGCAGCGAGCACTTTTTCCGTATTAACCAGAGCAATCTCATCAATTTGAGCAAATTTTTCAACAGTTTCCTGCATCACTTGTTCCGAGAGATTTTTTATTAGGTGAGACAATAAAAGTAACCAACTTTCAGTTAATTAATGATGAATAATGAATGATTATTGCTATCATTCGATGTTTTTGGAAATCTGTTGGTGGTGCAATGAGATTCTTCAGTCGCTTTGCTCCCTCAGAATGACACGTTAGGGTTAGCTTTGCCATTGTATGTAATTTATCGTTCATTGTTGCCGCAGCGGCGCGTCTAGGAAGCCGCGCCCTACGAACATCGTTAATTGTTCATCGGTAATTGTTCATTGTTAATTGTTAATTGTTCATTGTTCATTGTGCAGTGTTCATTGTGCAGTGTTCATTGTGCATTGAATAATTATTCATTATTAATCATTAATTCCCCGCATATTCTTGCAAATACGCTTGCACTAGAGAATACACTGCTTCTAGGTCGGAGATTTTGGCTACGCAGGCTGGGGAGTGGAGGTTTCTTATGGGGGCGGCTATGCCTGCTGTTTTGACGCCGGAGCGTGACCTTTGGAAGACTGATGCGTCTGTGCCTCCTGCTATGACGGTTTTCGTCTGCCAAGGGATATTGTTCTCATTTGCCAGATTAGTTAGCTGGGCATACAAATCCCTGTCATATATTGTACCGCTGTCCATGAAGGGGATTACTGCGCCTTTTCCAACTAAAGTTACCTTCTTGTGTTCATCCACCGAAGGAAAATCTGCTGCTGTGGTGCCTTCAATTATAATTGTCACATCAGGAGCAGACCGATATGCGGCAATCGTTGCTCCCCTTGTACCGACTTCCTCTTGTACTGTAAATACAAAGGTGCAATCCACGGGTAGTTCTGATTCTATCAACGAAATTAGAACTGCACAACCAAATCTGTCATCAATGGCTTTTGCTTTAATAAATCCGTTTCCGAACTCTAATATTTCATCATCAAATGCACCTGTGTCACCAAGAGCAACAAGCTTTTCCGCTTCCTCTTTGTTCTTTGCACCAATATCGATGTACATATCAGCTATATCAGTGGCTTTTTCTCTATCCCTTTCTGGCACTAGGTGAATTGCCTTACATCCAATTACGCCAAATACTCGTTCTTTTCCGATGAAAATCGTTTTCCCAAGTATAACACGCCCATCGATGCCACCGGAAGCTGCAAACTTTAAATAACCGTCGTCTCCAATGCTTGTAATTATCACACCGACTTCATCCATATGAGCGCATAAAACCAGACTCTTTTCCGGTTTTCCTGCGACACCCTTTTTATATGCAAAAATATTACCCATAACATCAACAGTAAGCTCATCGGCATGGGATTCAATGCGGTTTTTAATATAATCTCTAATACTTCCCTCATCACCGGAGACACCATCTATTGCACATAGGGTCTTTAAAATATCAATCATCATTTAGGCACCGCCTTTCAAGGATTTTGCAGTTTCGCACATAAGTTTAGCCGCAGCCTCAATGTCATTGATGGAAGCAACTTCCACTTGTGTGTGCATATATTTAAGAGGAATACTAAGCAGCGATGTCGCCACACCTTCGCGGGATACCTGAATAGCGCGGGCATTTGTACCGCTGCTACCTCCTGCTGACACTTCAATTTGATGCTTTATTTCATTTTCCACTGCCAATTTTATTATGGAATCGGTGAAATCCTTATTCATATTAGGACCGAGATTAATAACGATTCCTCCATCTAGTATTTCTGGTGCTTCCAGAGGCTTTGCATCTGGGGTTTTTCCATGACCAACATCAATGACCACGCTCCAGTCGGGAGCTATCCCAAATACACCTGAAGTCGCTCCTCGCACACCCACCTCTTCTTGTGAACTTGCCATAATATACAAATCCACATCGAGTTTTGTATCAGAAAGTAATTCCAAAGCCTTTAAAATCGCAGCAAAACCAGCTCTGTCATCAATTGCCTTACCGCAGATAAGGTTTTCTCCAAAAAGACGTAAATCACCCCTCATAACACCTGGTGTTCCCAGTGGGATAGCCTCTGCTTCCTCCTTAGTCAAACCAGCATCAATGAATAAATCCTCGATTTTGACAACCTTTTCCATATCCTCCCTTTTAAGTACATGGGGAGGCATAACAGCTATAACCCCATAAATCGGAGGTTGTGTTAAGATTTCAACAGTTGAAGCAGGAAGCGTTCTTGCATCCAAGCCTCCCAGCCTTTCAAAACGTAAAAAACCATCTTGAGAACCAGTTATAACAAAACCAATTTCATCAATATGTGCATCAAATAATAGTTTTTTTGCTCCCTGAGTACCACAACGGCGTACTGCAATCACATTTCCCATTACATCAACCCAAGACTCATCCACATATGGTTTCAGAAGCTCGCATATACGAGCAGTAACTGGCTCTTCATAACTCGATGGTCCTGGTAATTTGCATAATTCGATCAAAATATCAGAAACTTCAGCCATTATATCAGTCCTTTCACTATATTTTTAAAAGTATCACCACGTTCTTCAAAGTTTTTGAATCTATCAAATGAGGTACAAGCTGGAGATAGAATCACAACATCTCCATCACTTGCTGCTAGCGAGGCAGCTTGTACAGCTTCATCGAAATCTTCTTTCATTATTATTGTCGGTGTATCTATAAACTCAGAAGAGTCGATAATAGCATTTTTAATGGTTTCTGCTGTTAATCCAGTGAGAACAAGGGTTTTTACATGCTTAATTATCTCCTTACCCAGCTCTTCAAATTCGATTCCTTTATCCTTGCCACCGGCAATTAGTATAACTTTCTGGTTAAATGCTCGCAACCCCGCTATTGTCCTTGATGGACTCGATGCGATGGAGTCATTGTAATATCTGACACCTCTCAGTTGTCTAACAAGCTCAATCCGATGGGGTACACCACCGAATGTGCGAGCGATTTCAATCATTGTTTCGTACTCGACTAGTCCTCTCACTGCAGCAAACGCAGCCATATAGTTTTCGATATTATGGACACCAGGTAAAAGTACATCCCCACAAGACATGAGCGCATCACTATTATTATCTATGGACTCGTAAATGACACCATCATCCACATAGAAGCCATCAATAGCTTTTTCAAATCTGCTAAAAAAAAGAACATCTCCAAGCGCAGTATTAGCAAAAGACCTGGTGATATCATTATCGTAGTTTAGTACAACTCTTCCAGAGTTGCTTTGATTAATAAAAATACATTTCTTCGCTTCAATATATTCCTCATAATCTCTATGAACATCCAAATGGTTTGGTGAAATGTTCGTTATAACTGCGATGTCAGGGCTTTTCTTCATGGAAATAAGTTGAAAAGAAGAAAGCTCCAATACAACTATATCATCCTTTTCCATGTGGTCTGCTTCGCATAACAAGGGATTTCCGATGTTACCGCCTAAATGGACATTTTTGCCTTCTTTTTTTAGCATTTCGGATATAATTGTCGTAGTGGTTGTCTTGCCATCGCTTCCCGTGACAGCTATGATTTTGCAGGGACACAATTCAAAAAAAACTTCCATTTCGCTGGTTAGTAAAGCCCCGCGACTAACTGCTTCCCTAAGCGCATCATTCCATGGCATCAATCCAGGTGTTCTAAATATGACATCCGCATCCAAGTTTTTCAAGTAGTCTTCACCAAGCCTGAGTTTTCCTCCCAGTTCCTCAAAACCATCTGCCTTTTCTCCCATTTCTACCCGGTTTTGTCTATCACAAATGGTAGTATCAATCCCAGAAGAAAGCAAGGCTTCGATAAGCGGAGTATTACTAATCCCCGCACCTATAACTGCAACTCTTTTATCCTTCAAGCTATCCAAATACTCTCGAAACGACATAAACTATCAAACTCCTAACTCCTAACTCATAATTCCTAATTCAAATAACCCAGCGTTCTTCACCAGTATTATGCTCGCTTTTTCTTTCTCGACTCATCAAATCCTTCACAGCTTCCAAAGGTGATTTATCTTCATATAGCACCTTGTATGCCTCCGTACAAATGGGCATATCAACACCCATGGCTTCTGAGAGTTGGATAGCAGCCTTTGCTGCATAATATCCCTCCACCATAGCTCCGACTTTCGTCATGGCATCCTGAGCCGAATTACCCTCGCCAATGAGGACTCCAGCACGACGATTGCGGGAATGTCTCGACATACAAGTCACTATAAGGTCTCCAAGTCCCGCCAAGCCTGCAAGGGTTTCTTTTCTACCACCCATTTTCACACAAAGCTCTGCCATTTCAGCGATCCCACGGGTCATGAGCATAGCAATGGTGTTATCTCCGAATCCAAGTCCATCGCATACACCAACACATATTGCTATAACATTTTTAAGTGCTGCACCAAGCTCAACTCCAATCACATCCGTTGATGTATAGACTCGAAGATAATCGTTCATCAACATACTTTGAACAAGTTGGGCGACTTTTGTATCTTCAGAGGCAGCTACGCAAGCAGAAGGTATGCGCCTTGCTATCTCCTCAGCATGTGTTGGTCCTGAAACAGCTGCGATGGGTGTGTTTTGCCCAAATACATCTTGTATTATACCCGTGAACAAGCATGAGCTATCTTTTTCTATGCCCTTTGACATACATATTATCAAGGTATTATCACTGAGTTTTCCTTTTAGCTCCTCCACAGTTTCACGAACAGCAAAGGAAGGAACGGCGATGATTGCAGTTTCCGCATTCTTTGTTGCATCCTCAATATTGGAAATAATCGATATATCATCAGGAATGTCAACTCCTTCCAATAGAGGGTTTTTCCTTGTTGTTCTCAGCTCCTGCGCTTCTTCTTCAAATTTCGACCAAAGGGTTACATCATATCCATTGTCCCGCATGAGCATTGAAATAGCAGTACCCCATGCGCCGCTGCCAAATACTGAAACTTTCATAATTCCCTCCGCAAACTAAATTTTGGTTCTTCCCTGCGGACTAGCCTTTTTATATTCCCCTTGTGCCTTACAACCAGTAAGACAGCGCACAATGTCGCTATTATGAAAACATTGTCCCCACCAATATCAAGAAAGAAAACGGATGGTGGAAATATCATTGACCCCACGATTGAAGCAAGGGAAACATATCTAAAAATAGCTAGTATCGTAAAAAATGCAGCATAACATATAAGCGCAACTCTCCAATCTAGGACGATTAAAACAGTAGCTGCAGACATTATTCCCTTGCCTCCCTTGAATTTATAAAACAAGGGGAAGCAATGACCTAAAATAACGAACAAGCCAGCTAAAGCGCGTCCCAGAATGAGCATATTTAAGTAAGTGCCAAAAAGCCAGCCGGCAAAGAGCACCGCTGCTATAGCTTTTGCCATATCAATAGCAATAACGAGTAACGCTCCGCCTTTGCCGAACACTCTGTAAAAATTCGTTAAGCCGGGGTTGCCACTACCGAATTCTCTTATATCTTTCCGATAAAAAAGCTTTGATGCAATGATTGCTCCATTGAGTCCGCCAAGCAAATATGCTGGTAAAACTCCGCATAAAACAACAAGTACAGTATTCAAATCAATACCTCCAATATGAGTGGGCATATCATCACCCATTCAAATCAACTAAAAGATTTCTACTCTTCCCTTGAACGTATTACCATTTTGACAGGTGTTCCTTCCAAACCGAAGACACTTCTTATTTGATTTTCTAGATACCTGCTATATGAAAAATGAAACAGCTCCGCATCGTTACAAAAACAGACAAAGGTAGGTGGACGTATACCTGTTTGAGTCATATAATATATTTTTAATCTTCGTCCTTTGTCAGTTGGAGGCTGGACACGGGCAACGGCATCAGCAAGCACACTGTTTAAAGTGCCGGTTGTAATCCTCGTTGTCGCCTGTCCATATACAAAGTTGATTTGTTCAAATAGACGCTCCACACGTTGTCCGCTGGACGCAGAAATAAACATCACCGGTGCATATGTCATATAGCTGAGGTCTCGTAATACTTCCTTGCGCATTTTTTCCATGGTATTGGTTTCTTTCTCCACCAAATCCCATTTATTCACAGTTATTATACTAGCTTTCCCAGCCTCGTGGGCAAGACCTGCTATTTTCGTGTCTTGCTCCGTGACACCCTCCCTGGCATCAATCATTATTATACAGACATCGGAACGTTCGATTGCCAATTGGGCGCGAAGTACGCTATACCTTTCGATATTATCGTTAATTTTCGATTTTCTACGAATGCCGGCAGTGTCGATGAAGACATATTTACCGTGCTCGTTTTCAAAGGGTGTATCTACAGCATCTCTAGTTGTTCCAGCTTTTTCGCTGACAATGACCCTATATTCACCAAGAATTGTATTCACTAGAGATGATTTTCCCACATTTGGTTTTCCTATTACTGCCACGTGGATGTATTCACTTTCACTATCATCATCAGTTTCCATTGGAAATAGCTTGACACATTCATCCAATATGTCACCAGTTCCGTGACCATGGGTTGCTGATAATGACATAGGGTCTCCGAGTCCCAATGAATAAAACTCGTAGATGTCAGGATGGTCAGGACCTGTGGAATCCATTTTGTTCACAGCTAATATAACAGGTTTTGTTGACTTTTTCAGCATAGTGGCAATATCTTTGTCAGAAGCGGTGACACCAGTGGTGAAATCAGTAACCAAAATTATGACATCTGCCAGTTCAATTGCCAGCATAGCCTGCTCTCGCATGAACAAAAGCATTTCCGTATCTGCTTTCGGCTCAATTCCTCCGGTATCAACCAAATCAAATTCTCGCCCATTCCAGTCTGATTTAGCATAAAGCCTGTCTCTGGTAACTCCGGGCGTATCGTCCACTATTGATAAACGCTTTCCCGCCAGTCTGTTGAAAAGCGTTGATTTGCCAACATTTGGTCTGCCGACAATTGCAACCAATGGTTTGGGCATTCTATAATCCCATCCTCCCTGAAATGCTAAACAGAAATGTATTATTAAGTCTGACAATTAGCTGAAAAATGCAATTTTAAAATTCAATAGTGCTATACTATACCTGGTCAAAAACTACTAGTGTCCTAAAATCGCCTTTAAGAAATCAGCACCATTTTGCACGACAACACGAACAGGGATTTCCAAAGCTTCTGAAAGCTGCTCCAATGTTATATCATCGAGAAAAATATCTTCGTCGCTTTTTAACATATTTCGCGGTATAAGAAGCCTGTGACCAAGGTCTTTCCCTTTAAGTTGCGCTATGATGTCTCTCCCAGTTAATAGACCCGAAACTGTGATACTTTCGCCAAAGTAATCGTTTTTAATCTCATATATCGTCCCACTTATTCTATCATGCTTCTTTGAAGCTGTCACCATAAGTTTTGATAAAAACTCTTTTGCAGCAGTACCAGTAGCTATGGAAAATGGTTTATTTTCATCATTTTCTATCTCTAGGCTATCTAATCCAGGGTTTCTATCTTCAGCCATATCATAATATTCAAGTGCTTCTTCAAACTCAGAAATGAATAATCGCATCATTCCGACACCGTTTTCCAACTGTGGAAACTCCTCATAATATTCGTCTGATGGAAGGTCGAGCTTTGCTATTATATATAGCTCGTCTGCACAATAAAACTTGCGTTTCCCCTGCTCTTTTAAACATTTATCACCGAACTCATTAACCAGATGAATTGTTTTTCGCGCCAATTCTGTATCAAAAGAACGAAGCTCGCTCAAGCCTTCCCTATGTTTCGATAGTCCCACGGGAACGATTGATACACTGTTTATACTCTCCCCTAGATTCATCAATTCTTTGATTGTATACGATAACTCATCTCCATCGTTAACACCTGGACAGCATACAATTTGGCAATTGGTGACAATATTGTTACCAGCAAGGTATTCCAGAATCCCAATGCCTTGCGCAGCTCGTTTTGTTCCTAGCATATATGCCCTTAGCACTGGGTTCATTGTATGTATGGAAACATTAATTGGACTTATTCGAAGCTCAACTATTCGAGAAATATCATTTTCAGACAGGTTTGATAATGTTATATAATTTCCTTGTAGAAAAGATAAACGTAAATCATCATCTTTGTAATAAAGCGTCTCCCGCATCCCTTTCGGGAGCTGATCTATAAAACAAAAAACGCATTTATTGCCGCAAGAACGCTCATTGTCCATGAGAAATGAATCGAATTCCAAACCGATGTCAGCACCTTCTTGTTTAGAAAGCTTCACCAGTTTTATTTTACCTTCTTGACTTCTCAATTCTATGAGCAACTCTTCTTCGTAAGAAAGGTACATATAATCAAGTATATCTTCCACCAGACAATTGTTTATCCTACGTAAAATATCACCAGGAGTAATAATGGATCCAAAAGCAGGCGAACCCGGCAAAACAGCTTTCACTACAGCATTCATACAATAAATTACCCCTAGCATAAAAATCTTAAATAAAAGGAACAAGGGCGACCCCAGCCGCCCCAAAAATTATTAATAGATAAGAATAGAGTAATGAAGAGATTTAGAAGCAAAAATTTTTTTAATGCCACATTCCTAATTCCTAACTCCTAATTCCTAACTACCGATTCCTAACTACCGATTCCAAAACCTTAGATTTTACAGTACATCTCGCCCATTATAGCTGCCACATGCCTTGCAAACTCTATGGGGCATACGCAGTTCGCTGCACCTTGGACATTTAACCAGTCCTGGTGTAGCAAGCTTCCAATGGGAGGAGCGTCTTTTATCTCTTCTCGCTTTTGATATTTTGCTTTTCGGTACTGCCATATTAGTACACCTCCTGTAATCGGCGCTTTCGCTGCGTTTGCCAAATAGGCATCATTTATCTATTCGTCGCCGTCGTTATCAAAAAACTGACCTAAAATCGCAAGTCTAGGGTCAATATCTTCGTCGCAATCGCATTGTCCGTCATTGAGATCGGCACCGCATTTATCGCAAATCCCTTCACAGTCTTCACTACAAAGGAGGGTTTCTTCTAAATCAAGGATAAACTCAGTGAGGATAATCTCATCGACATCTATCTTGTCCCCCTGAAGAAGGTAGCTATCTGGATCTTCTCCATCTTCTCCTCCTCCAGTAAGGTAGCATGATATGTGCTGTGTGATGGGCTGCTCGAACTCGTCGAGGCATCTTGCGCAGACGCATAAACATATAACGTCCACAATCGCCGTCAGCGTAAGGGCTCCAGCCCTATTCTCTACGCTTCCCGCTGCCCTAGCTGGTAGCTTGATTGACACAACCGATCCAACTGCCGCGTCCGACAAATCCGGTTCATAATCAAAATTAGCAATGCCGCCTGGGACACCAATTATTTCTCGAAGGTCTAGAATCATAAAATTTCACCCACACAAGCACTCGGAGTATTATAAATGACAAATATGCGCTTGTCAAACGTTTTTTTCATTCATCGATAATAAGATACAATCTGTGCAGTGCTCTAGTGCATAATGTATACATGAGGTTGTCACCCAAGGGTTCGTTTGGTTTTTCGCAATTTACCAAAATTACAGTATCAAATTCCAAACCCTTTACAAAATACATGGGTAACACAGTGACCCCACCAGTCAATCTACTGTCTGGTTTGCTAATTAAATTCGCTTGAATATTTTCACCTATTTTTTTATGGATGTCTCGCGCTTCCAGCGTTGTTCTTGAAATGATAGCAACAGTTCCTTCGGAAACTGAATCTTTTGCCAATATCTCCAGAATCGTAGCTTTGGTATCCCCTTTTATAACTTCAGGTAAATCACCGCTTCTCGTATGACTATCTGCTGGGATCTTACCAATAAAATGACAAGCGAACTCAAATATTTCCTTTGTACAACGGTAACTATGCTTTAGCTGCATTGTATATGCACCAGGAAATAGCGAAACAAGCAAGTCAGGATCAGTAATGGTAATATCCTGATATATAGCCTGTTGGGTGTCTGCTAGCACCGTGAACTTCGATTTTGGAAAAAGCTGGCGCAAAAGCGCGATGTGCATAGGACTATAATCTTGCGCTTCATCAAGCAAAACTTGGGTAACACTGTTTTTCGCTTCAATCATTCCAGATAGAGCAGCAATGTAACACATAACAATCTGGTCCTCATAAAAACCGCCTGGGTTACGAGGAGCCATACCTCGGCTGACCATATATGCCCTAAGGATTTTTCGGTACAATTGGAAAATATCATCTAAAATATTGTCTTCATGAAATTTGCTTAACTTCTCAGCTATAAATTGTTTCTGAGTAGCATTGTATATTTCCGTAACTTCACTTGCCAGTAAATACTCATCACTATCATCGGAAATACGTTTCATAATCATATTTTTATTAATCATGAAGTATTCATCACAACAGGTTTCTATATGACTCACAATTCGATTATATGCAGTGGGAAAAGTAAATCTGCGATTTCCATCGACGGCTAGTTTCTTTAGCTCCGAAGAGCTGCATATCAATTCATCATAAAAAATAATGTCTTCACAATTAAAGTCGAACTGTTCAAAATATATACGGACATAGTCCATGAAGTCTTCAGAATACTTGATGCGGATATTTTCCATACGCCTATCTCCAGGAGAAGCACCAGACACATAAGCTATTTGTTCATGATAACCGTCGATTTCAAATAGCTTGTCAAATACAACGCTTTCTACCCGTTCTTCACCTAAATCTGGCAAAACATCGGCAATATAAGAGCTAAAAACAGTACTGGATGAAATAATCAAACAATTCTTTGCAGTGAGCTTCTCTCGCTCGCTATATAAAAGCCAAGCCAATCTATGCATACCAACTGACGTTTTACCTGAGCCAGCAGGACCGAAAACGATTAGAGCATCGCCACCAATGTGGCGTATTGCAGTGTTTTGTTCCCTTTGAATCGTGTTAATGATGACTTTGAGCCTATCTCCGCTGCTTTGAGCCAAAACCCTAGCAAGCATTTCGTCATTAACCGCAACTTCTGCATCGAAAAGATATTGGAGTTCCCCATCCTCAATTTTAAATTGACGTTTTAGGTTCACATCACCGCTTTGTTCTCCATTTGGAGCAAGGTATCGCACATCGCCAATATCTTCATAATAAACCGATGATATTGGAGCCCGCCAGTCATAAACGATTGCTCTATATGTATCCGCATCCAACAGAGAAAATCGACCAATGTATATTTTATCATATTCGCTTTCGCCAATGTGTTTAATATCAACTCTTCCAAAATATGGCGAATAACGCTGGATCTCATACCGAGCCAGCGTGTCAATGGAGCTGTCGAGTAGATAACGCGCCTGGGCAACCTCGGCTTCATCAGCAGTTACATTAATCAAGTCATATATGTCTTCCACATATATCATGTCTTTATTATTGTCGTCTTGGGAGTTTTGAAGAGTTTCTTCATCTTTTATAATTTCTGCTTTAGCAATGGCAATCTGCTCATTGAGGTAAGAAAGCGTTTCATCAAGATAAACAATTTCATCGCTATAGTTTTCGTGCATACATAAACCTCATACTCATCATTTGAAACATCAACAATAGGAAGTTTTCCATGTAAAATAACATAACACGCAGCATAGCTTGTGTCAATGGCGAATTGGCAATAAGACTATACACAAACTTTACAATGTCACCCGTTAACAATCTCGTCTCTTACACTATCACATCAAATATCTTCTTACCATCTTTCTCAACCCAGTTTGCATATGGTAGCTTATTTTCATCTTTTCTGAAATCGAAGGTCAGAAGATATCCTTCGTTAACACCTTTGCTTTCCATGTAGCCCAGAAGCTGCTCGTAAGCCTTTTCATGGCTCGCCTCCCCACGCCACAGTTTCAGCTCAATTATAAATTGCTCCTGTCCGAAATCGACAACAATGTCCATGCGCCGCAAGTCTGTTAATTGGCTCTCGATGTGATATAACCCTTGTCCGTTGATAAGGGGCTTTAAATATGATAGGAAGAGTAAGCGTCCTTCACGCTCAATAAAATCAGCGTCTCGCTCACTCCAAATCTCAGCATAATGATCAGCGAATTTTCGCAGGCATAGTTCCATGTCGAAACGCCCATCTACGACAACATCCTTTTGAAGAACACCAGTACTCATTTTCCTCCTAGATGTGGAATCCTTTGACAAAAAGTATTCATACAATCGCAATTCGAAAATCCTATTGGTAACGACGGTTTTGCTACCTTCCCCTTGCTTTAAATAGCCATGCATATGTCCAAGGTCAATTATGGGATTATCAGTATTAAATACTCTTTCATTTCCAACGAAAAGCACATCATAAATCAAATCAAAGAGATCCTTGTTGTTTTCCAGGTTTTTGATCATATCGTCAAAAAGCGTATTTTTTTCGCCTATCATAAGCTGAACAGCATCCCTTAGTCCGATGACTGTCCAGTTTTTGTCGAGCTCTTCATCAATGCATTGGCAGACTCTCGAAACCAGAAACGGATATCCGCAGGTATAAGCATAAATTTCATTTGCTATTTTTTGGATGTCCATCCCTGTACAGTGGTCAAGCTCGTACTCCGATAGCATTGCAGCAATTTCTCCAGACGAAAAAGACATGTCAACATTAAAAGGCACAGCAATGTTCCACGGAGAGTTGTACAAAGCATTTTCTACCTGTGATGGTTCGTAAATTCCTTCGCTCACCATTTTCAGCTTAATATTCTGAATATCATAAACACCAGCCAGGATCACACTGTGAAATGTATAATCCCTTTCGCTTTTTCTCCCAAGAAATTTGTCTCTCAGCATCCCCAGGAAATGAAGATAAACACGATTGTTGCTCATTTTGTCAACTTCATCTATCATTAGGACAACTTTTTTGTCCTGTACATTGCTCGAAGGCTTGCACATATCTGTTATGTGTTCGCTAAGAGCAGCGAAAGTTAAAACACTTGAATCTCGCCAGCTCTCCTTGTATTCATCGGATGCATCGGTAAAGTCCAATGCTCTTCGTACAAGATTCAAAAAGGTTTGGCAAAACATCGCCGCAGATTCAAAGCTTTCATCTCCAATACCCTCAAAACTGATTGAAACAGCCAAATAATCGTTGGCTAAGTCATTTGTTAGGCTTAAAAGAGTTGTGGTCTTCCCATATTGCCGTGCCCTATTTATCGTAAAATAACAACGGTCGTCCACCAGTTTTCTTATCTGCGCTATCTTCCCACTGATGTCCACCATATAGTCCTCTTTTGGAACGCATAATCCCGTCACGTTAAATCTGCGCATAATGACAAGCTCCTTTACGCTTTGTGGTCTTTTCTGCAATCGCAATTACACATTATTACCTTTGAAATCCCAAGTATGCTTCATCATTGAACCTATCTTCAAAATAGCTACCATGACATAGCACAATGTTAGCTCAACCATTTCTAAGTTGATTCTGAAACAATTTTACCACAATGCAATAATATCAACAACAATAAATGCTGCAGCGATGGAATCTTGCGACTCTAATTATACACATTATACACAAACTTTACTTTCCGCTGAACATAGATTTTACACAACACAGGTAAATTTTCATGTGAGTAAAATCACAATCTACGATTATCTAAATAAGAGTACAATCAACTTAGAACTATCAAAAGTCTTATATACAGCCAATTGTTTACAGGTAATCAATACTTTATTGTTAAATCAAATCTCCTGAGTCATGCAGCTGCTGGAAACCCGTATATCTATAATAGGTTTCCAACACTCAGGCGAATAAGTTTTTTAAGGTACGTAATAAAATGAATGAAAAAACTAACCAAACGCGCATATTCTACATAATTATTTCGGTGCTATTTATTATTAATGTTGCATCTTTTTTACTAATCTATTTTAAACTTAATAAATTAGAATCAGCTTCATTCAGTGCCCTGGATAATAGTGAAAACACGGACAACATGGAGCTTCTTGAAACTCTAGAAGATCAAGAAATCCCCTTGATATCAGCTGATGAGCTATTCGATATTATCAACACGAATCTAAGCGATATATTGAGCAATGATGCGGATTCTCGCTCAGAGTTGTTGGTCGAAATGATTGATACAATACAGAATAACGAAGTCATGTACAACAACATCATCCGTATTCTTAACCAATCTGACGACCCAGCTGCGTTGGATATGATTGCACAACTGGAAGCGAAGCTGATGAGTTATGAACAAATGAGCCAAAACTCTTTTGCGTCTATAATTGCCAAGCTTAACGCAATTGAAGAAAAAATTAACAATCTAACGCTTGGCGAAACAATATCAGCATCATCGAAAATCCCCCGCTTGTCAATACCGTCGAAGTTAAAGCAGGAGATAGAATAATTGTGAGCATATCAGCCACCGAGTTTGCAGAAATGTATGGATATGAGCTCAAAGTAAACTATGATTCGGATCTATTTGAGTACAGCGGCGGTCTTTCCTCAAAAATCGCTGAAATAGGCACCATTTTCGCAAAGGAATTCGACGATTACGTGCTAATCGGAGCCACGAAAATAGGCAATCAGCCCGGTTTCAGCGGCAATGAAGTGGCTGTATTGCAACTGACTCTCACAGCGACAACAGACGGCTCCATGCCGGTAATTACCATCAGCGATATTAGCATAGTAACAGCGGATATGGAGTATGTGAGAAACATAGGCAACTGGAACTATAACATAGCCTTGGCAAGTTGAACAAAGACAGTGTTATCTCCACAACAGTAAAGCCATTATTCAGCGTTTGTATTTTTCACTTCGTATCTCTGACAAATGATGCTAAAGTTTTGAACAACAACATTATAGGATAATATAAAGTGTACTTTATATTATCCTTATTCTTACCTAGAACCAATACATAAATTGATAATGTTTATTCAAAAACTAGACCACGCTCCTGAACACTTTGGTACTGATCTAGCTCTTCGAGCAATCGGTTTGTGCCTTGAATGTGGAGAATATCAAATAGCTCGATGATATATTCCATGAAATTGTATTTGGCAAAATGGTTGTACACCTGTTCACCTGTCATGTTTCTATGCTGCTTGTACGTTTCCATGCAAAATATCAGATATTTAATTTCTTTTTTCATGCTGACTGCTCCCTTGGCCAAGATATATCGCCCGTATTTATCTCTTCAATCAAAAGGTCGCATAGCAAAAATGCACTTAGATGCCAAAGAGAAGTTTTTGGGTCTTCCAATGCCTTATATAGAGTCGAATTGTAAAGATCCATTATAGCTATTTCCCATGTTGTGTTTTGTAACTCCATGTATCTACTTATTATCCTTGGGACAATTACTTGGAGCATACTTGCAGATTCCCATGACATCGAATCCACCTCCATCTAATATGTCTTTGATGATATAAATTTTAGCAAGCCAAGAGCTGCATTTGTTTTTAGTGTGTATTGATTAAATAGTTGCTTCACTTTCAGAGCTGTGATGGCATTTTCTTTCGAGAGTATGCCATCTTCGAATAGTCCAATTACCTGATATACATCATCATTAGCAACAGGACCATATATGATATCATAAATAAACGATTGAACCACTCCTCGCCTATTGTCAATAACAAAATTAAACCACTCTTCGGAAGGTAGTTCAAAATCAAGCATTTTTAAGCTGCTTTTGGCTAATAACAAATCAAACTCATATGAACTCACAGTTGCAGTTCCTATTTTGTTCCCTCTTTTTGCTTCACGGATAATAACCTTATGGGAAAATTGTATTGCTTGCTCTTCATTTGTCGTCAAGTAAAAACCTTCGCCAAAATCGAGATATCGGCTCGAGTACCCGAGGTCAGGATTGCTTACTTCCATATTGCTTCCATGATATAGTAACACGATAACCCAACTTTCTTTATAGTCGTTTACTAAAACTATTTTACCATAATACTAACTAATCAACAACAGCAAAAGCCATAATTTAGCGTTTACAATTACGAAGTATACACACTAACAATATACAGTTTTCATGACTATAAATTGTTTATCTGCTCCAACACTTTATCGTTTGGCATCGACCATACCCATTCCTGCGGGCTGCTTATCTTTCCATCTAAAAACTGGAAGCAGAACGCAGGATACTTCGTCTTCATTGCCATATCAGCATATTCTTTTCTTGTACTATAATTCACTGGCTTTATCTTTTCGCTTATGACTTGCTCAAGATAATGTATAAGCTCAGATATTTTGTGCTGCACGGATTCAATGTCACCACTGTATTCGGGGAAATACGTCAAAAATTCTTCTGTTTCGTTCATCCGTATTAATTCAAGCAGCCTTTTCTCGTTCATTCCGCTTATTAAATGGCTAACTGCCACATAAGCTGGGCTCTTCACTTTTATTCGGCGATAATCTGCATCCTTCACTACATAACCTTCTTCGCAGTAATGCAGCTCTTTCGCCATTGCGATTAAATCGTCTAGATTATTACACATATAGGTCTTTGGTTTTTTTACGCCTATTTCAATATCAGTTTCCAGAAACGTAGCATTGTCGCGAGTCCCGATATGATAGAGGTCAATTGATTCATATGGAACCACAATTCTGTTAAAGGGAGACACAAGTTCAAACATATATGTGTAACGAGGATCAAGGTCATCTAGTCTCAAATCAGCGATTTTGCATGCTTCTGCGAACAGTTCTCCAAAACTGCTGTATGTCGAATCTATTTTTCTATCGTCCTCAGATCCTATCTTTGCTTTGCTTGCAAATATAGTTCCGTTGGTTGATACAACCCATTTGCCGCTGTGATTCCATACCTTAATAAGGCTTCCGTCGATTTTTTCTTCTACATGAGCCGTGTTCCAATCTATTTCATCAGCGTATTGTTCTCCATAATTGCCGAATTTGAAGAATGGCACACAAACGGGAACAAGGTTTTCATCTATTATCAACCCACGGCATTCCCGCACGATTTCATTGTTGAAGTCTGAATCTATTTGAGAATACTTTAGGATTGTGTAGCCTTCATCATCTTTGATGCTTATATAATACGGTGCCTCTGACAGAAGCTCCCGCCAGTTTATATTGTGTTTTATAAATTCAATTATTTTTAACATTATTTATTCACGCCCATTTTCCATTTGCTGCATTCCACTTCAATTCGAATGAAGTTCATTGTTAAGAGTTTTTGTACTGTATCAAATGGCACTCATTCAGTCCATTGCATTTTCTTAAACTTTATATGAAACCCTAGCCGCTATCCTTCCCAGTATTCCCATTGGTACAAATCGAGCAATGAAGGAAGTCAAACCACCGAATTTGCGATAAAACAGATTAAACAGAAGATATGATCTCCGCTGTGTGCCGTTTATCGGATATCGACGGAAGATATTTTTAAACGAATAGAACTTCCGATACATCCAGCGGTATCCCCTGTATAGCTCTTTCGCTGTCATATTCATTGGTGCAAACACAACATTCGCTGTGTTATATTTCGACAAATCACGGTCGATAATCCTCCCTGCTTTATCCAACTCTTTGTACAACTCAGTTCCAGGATATGGTGTCAGTATATGTGAAGTCAATGTTTCTATTCGCATTTTCACCAGCCAGTCGAGAGTTGTACTAAATGTGTTTCTATCGTCACCATCCAAACCAAAAACCATGCTTGCAATGACCATCATACCTCTGCTGTGAATTGCATCTATTAGCTCCTCATACTTATTGACAATATTGTCTTTGTTAACACTTCCCAGAGATATCGGATTTATCGATTCGATACCAATAAACAGGCTCTGGCAGCCAGTCGCCGCCATTTGATCAAGCAGCTCAGGATAATTTATAATTTTTGTCGTTACTGCTGCACTCCATATAAGATTCATTCCACTTATTTCCTGTAGTAGCTCGCTGGTATACTTTGGGTTTCCAATGAAATTGTCGTCTACGAAAAAAACATGGCGAGTCTTGAGTGCTTTAATATCTTTTATCACATCAGATATAGGTCGCCGCGTGTAGAGCCTGTTACTTCCGCTATTATAGCAAAACTTGCAACGATTCGGACAGCCTCTACTGGTTGACACAACATTTGTGTATAAATACTTCTTCTGCTCTATATTGCTGTACATGGGCGAAACAATCTCTTCGCCGCAAAAACCTTCCATATCGCAGTATTCACGTTGTAGACAGCCCGCTTCAACATCATTTACGATTTTACTCCAAACCCTTTCCGCAGGTCCAATACAAATAGCATCGAAATGCGGCAAGCAGTCCTCTGGACAGCAAGTAACATGGATACCACCAGCAACAACCGGTATCTCCCGCTTTCTAAACTCTAAAGCAATTTCGCAAGCACGAGGCATCACATCTAGGGTAACGGTGATACCCACCATGTCTGCATTAACAGAAAAATCAATCCTTTCAATGTTTTCATTAACAATGATTACTTCATGCCCTTTTGGCGTCAGGCTAAGAATAGACAGCAATGCCAACGATGGTGCCATGCGAGTCTTTAGGTCTGTGTCCATTGGACGCTTATTCATTTTTGCTTGCACTAGCAGAATTTTCATGTCTACCTCCAGCGGCAAAGCAACTCATAGACAAAATCTGCTAATATGACTGTGGTCCAATGAATAAAGATAAACAGTGTAAATTTTTCCAGAACCCCTCTTGGGTCTAGTAGTATCATGAGATAAAACACAGCAATTGCAATCATCGTTAGTACTGTTGCCACTATAAGGCAATTCGTAAGCAAGGTTGAATGGTATTCATCATAGGGACGCCGTCTTATTACAAGCATCATTACCAAGATTCCTGTTGCGATACATAATGCATTAACAACAAAGCGTAGGTGTCCGTTTTCTAGCAAATGACTCCAATTATACCAAAAAGAGTCGTACTCTGAACTGAACATACTGCTGCTGAAGACAACTTCCCTTGTGTTCACATTATATATGATGGTGTAGAAACCTGTGAACATACTGATGCAGACAATGTTCGTCAATCTGGACTGCAATAATCGTTTCATTTTCTATCTTCCTCTCTGAAAATAAATAGATATTCGATCGAAACTGAAAATAGTTTCGCCAAATCATGAGCGAGCCAAATCGAAGGGTCGAATTTTCCTGTTTCTATGGCATTAATCGCTTGCCTGGAAACCATCACTCTCTCCCCTAGTTCCTTTTGAGTAAGCCCCAACGACATTCGCAGCTCTTTGACCCTGTTATGCATAAGCCCACCTCCAGATAAATGTAAGGTTTACCTGACACATCATAGCACACAAAGCTATTCGTGTCAAGTAAACCTTACATTATATTTTGAGAATCGTAAATAGCCGGTTATACTGAACTTGGTGCTGGTTTGCTCATTGAAAGATAATTACACTCAAGAACTCGACTGTGACTGTTACAGCACTCTTATGATATTAGCTTGTTTCATGTGTAGCGTAATGCTACCTGTTTGCCAAGTCTAAATCAAATTACTGGGTATAAAGCAATTCATCGAATCGATGGGAATAACTTCCTCGCACAAGCAAATAATCCCTCCTGAGCCTTGCTTTAGTAAAGCCTTATCCAATACTGTAAACTTCCCAACATCGCGCCTGTCTGGTTTTGCAGTCTTTTTTATTTCCAACGGATGAATCTCGTTGTCTACTTGTAATAAAATGTTGATTTCCTTTGCATTTGAATCTCTGTAATATGTCATATATGCATCCTTTTGCGAATACGAATAGCTCTTCCGCAGCTCCATTACAATGAAGTTTTCGAAATAATGACCACTTGCTGCACCGTTCATTAATGTTTCCCATGAGGGCCACATAGCTAAATAAGCAGCAAACCCAGTATCACAAAAATACAACTTAGGGGTCTTTGCCAAGCGTTTGAGCAAATTATTTGAATATGGTTGTAAGAGATAAACAATACCCATGCTTTCCAGCAGCTCCAGCCAAACCTTTGATGTTGGCTGTGAGATTTCCGAAGCATCAGCAAGGGTCTTATAATTGACTTGCTGCCCGACAAGTGCTGCACAGGCGCGAAGGAACCTGCCAAAACGCAAAGCATCGTTCACAGAGCCTAAATCAGCAGCATCTCGCATTAGATAAGTGTTTATATAGGAGTTGAAGTACTCCTGTCGCTGTTCATCATCTGCATGAAAAAGCTGTGGCAGCCCTCCTCTCCAAATATACTCAAACACATAGGTTATGTCGTTTTTCTTTGATTGCTCCTGGCGCGACAGTAGGCACGCTAAGGAAAAATCAAGTTCATTTTCAAATACAATACCATCTTTTTCATTCATAGCAAAGCCATAGAGTTGCAGTATGCCAACCCTGCCAGCTAATGATTCCTGTACGTTTTTCATCATGTTGTACTGCTGAGAACCAGTAAGCCAAAAAAGACCAGTTTCATCGCTCTCGTCGCATATTATCTTGATTTGCGAAAAAAGCTCTGGAGCATACTGCACTTCATCTATGATTATGGGCGGCTTATATGTTTGAAAAAATAATACAGGGTCGGATTTGGCAAGATCACGCGCTAACATGCTATCAAGGCTCACATATGTGCGATTTTGCTTCCCTGCCAAATACCGAAGCATAGTGGTCTTCCCAACCTGGCGCGCTCCCGTGACAAGCACAACCTTAAAAAAGCCACTCATTCTTAAAAACTTCCGCTCTAGGCTTCTATTGATATAATCCATATTGCACCTCAAATTATTAGGATAATATAAAGTATACTTTATATTATCCTAATTAATGCTGTGTGTCAAGATTGTCTATTTGTAATTATGTTACCTCACTGCATATCCAGTACTGGTAGCTACATTGATTGTATTATTCGTTTCGTCCCAGGTCACATTGAAATCGATAAGCTGAGCTATGTCGCGTAGCCTGTAGTAATTGTTATTGTTTATATTATATGATGGAAATGAAAATGATGCATTATTATGATTAATTGTTGCTCCAGAAAGATATGCAACAATATTATTTATGCCTCTGTTTTGCATTTCACCGCCGACTACTGTATAGACTCTGTCACTATATATATTGATGGCATTCGACGAACGACGAAACTCGATGTTAAATTGTTTATCAGTACCATTTAACGCATATGCCAAGTCTCTAAGTTTAAAATAATTGTTGTTGTCAATGATATATGCATCAAATTCGACCATCACTCCATCAACCATTATCGTGGCTGATGTTGGCACTGCATTACGAGTCAATACTTGAAAATCCAAATCGTTAGCAATGGCATATGCTTCAGCTGCAGTGCCAGCGGCACCATACATCACAAATCCCGGTACTTTGTCACCTGATTCCATTACACCAAAAGCACCACTATCTATACGCCTGACGCTTGGGGGTACAAATACCTCCTTCAAGCTTGGACAATCGTTAAATGCTCTCCAACCTATCGAATTAACACTATATGGTATTTCGACACTTCGTAAAGCCCAGCATCTACCAAAGGCTCTCCGTCCAATAGTTTTTACACCATTAGGTATGACAATTTCTTTTAAAGCCCAACAAGAAGCAAAAGACTCTGTACCAATTTCAGTTATATTTTGCGACATAGTAACAGATTCCAAACGAATGGCACCTTCCAAAACACTTTCGCCAAATTCAACCACACTATCTGGAAATGTCACCTGGGTTAGATATCTACATGCCATAAATGCACCGTAACCTACCTTTGTTACTCCATTTGGAATTATCAGTTCTGTTACTACATAGTTATCTGCAAATGCGTACTTTGCTATTTCTGTTATTCCCTCTAGTCCACTTCCATCGTCACCGCATTTTATCAGTACAGCATCTTCTATTATCCTCACGAATGATGGGTTGTAGCTTGATATTCGATAATATAATGACAACTCTTCAAGAGATATATCAAAATGCATATCGCTGGTTTTTCCTTCATATACAATGGTGTCATTTGTGCCATCTATTTGTCCTATATTACCTGTGTCTTTGAAGGACATTATTGATATCCATTCGTTGTTGATAAAGGCAATGCACCAAACTATGCCATCACTTTCATCAGCATTTAATTCTTTGCCAAACACACGCCGTGCAGGCACCCCCGATGCTCTCAGTAACGCAATTTCTAAATATGTCCAACCCTGATCATCACCCTTCATCTGCGCTAATACATAACTTGCGGTTAACAACTGTTCTCTTGGATCCAAATAATAGGGTCTTTCTGTATAGTAAACAACATTTTCACACATCCAATCATGTATTGCTTTAGCTTTATCAAACGGGTCTGTGATTCCTTCTGTTATTTCCATTGCTTTTGCTATAATATCTTCATGGTTAGAATCTATCCATGAATCAGCAGTAAGGCAGACTCTAAGCATCCCTTCTTCACTTCTGTTATTCGCCGTGAACACTCTTAGATTATGCTCATAAACTTCCTGATCGTACATCGGTGCATTGGCATGAACAACAGGCAGTAACATGCTCAACATAACAATCATTATAGCAAGGGAAAATAGCCTTTTTTTCATACTATATTACTTCCTTTCATATTAACTAAACACTGGTAGATTATCCTGGTGTGTATCTTCCGCTTGTATCGACGGTAACTGTTTTGCTATCATTATCCCAATCAACAGAAAAATCTAGTAGCTCACCTATGTCTCTAAGCATGAAATAGTTGCTGCCTTCTATGTGGTAAGCTGTAAAAACAATCTGTGTACCATCGAAAAACACAGGCGATTGGGTGGGAGTAGCAATTTTGGCACCGCTTCCTTTTCCTTCCATTTCACCGCCGATTATGGTATATGGGTTTTCGCTGATTAGAGAAATGGTTTTTTCTGCATCATCCCATATCACATTAAATTGCTTTTCGCTCCCACTGAGAACAAAGGCTATGTCTCGGAGCTTGAAGTAGTTATTTCCATTGATATGATATGCGTCAAATTGGATAGTTTCGCCATTCACTATCACAGTTGCAGCTGTGGGATTAACGCTAATGCTGTCACCTGTAGAATTGTCACCTACCGTTATATTGCTCGAATTTCCCTCACCTGTTGAACCTCCTGCACCTGTATCACCAATTGCACCGCCACCCACCTGCAACCCTGCATCTGCATAACGCAAAATCAATGCGCTCACAGCAGGAATAGTCCTAGTAGCACCAATTGGTATTTCCTCCCAATTGAGACTGTACACCAAATCATCGATACCGGTTTCCGGTACTGTACCACCGCCGCTTATTACAGCATATGCATATGCTCTGTCCGAAGGCACTTGATATTGTCTCGAAGTTCCATGTGGATTTAGTACAACCATACCTTGCTCAAATCGTCTGACAAACAAATCCCCCTCCTGATAGTTTCGCAAGGCTCTATCGATGCTATCTTTCCTTGGAACAAATACTTCATCTTCAATCACATGGGTCTGTACAGGAGCACCCAGGTTAATCTCATACTCCGGATACCAAGAAGCCTGCCTTTGACCATTGAAGCACATATTGATATATGTATACCTGCCCCTAACCATTAAATACTCCCCGATGACAAAAAGCCTATAATCTGTATTGCTCACATCACCCACATTGGGTTGGAGTATAATCACCCTGTCTTTCTGGGCAAGATACATGGTTCTGGAGATTTGCTGTATCCAGTCAAAAAGATAATTCTGGTCATCCACACTCCTTGTGTTGTCGGGTTTCATAGGTACACCTTCCAGCATACCGCCATTGGGTAGAGCATATTCCAGCGGATCCCAGGTGGTGGTCATATTTCCTAGATTAGGTAAAAGCCAAATTCCACGTTTGTTCAAATCCTTTCCCAGTCTAGATATGAACTCTTCCGAAGCCTGGTACCAGCTCAAACCGCCAAGCTGGGGGTTTGCATAACTGATGAATTCCTGTGGAACATTGCTCCCGCCGCCCAAAGTAATATAGTTATAATTGGTGAAAGAATACACCGTCCCCATACCGAAACTATCGAGGAAAATAGAGTCATAACCAGTGCTTTCACATTGATATACAAGGCTTTCTAGGAGAAATTGATAATAGTTTTCATTACTTATATTCATCAAATAGGCACCATAATGCTCATCCTTTACCAATGATGAAAGATTCGTGTTTTTATTGATGGCATACATAAATATATGTGGGTCTTGCATATATAGCTCAGAAGTAAGATATAGCCATTCGGAATTTGTCCATCCATTGTCAATGATTATTGAAGCAGGTCCGTTCCACTGGGATAAATGATAATGGAGAGAATGCCAGTTTGGATTTCGCTCCATTGCTGGTTCAATCAACGCTTTGATATTTTTTTGTGAACCAGCTAAGTAGCTTGCGATGAATTCAATTCGTTGTGCAGTAAGGTCATAGCCGCCTGTGATTTGATCAACCAACACCCTTGTTTTATCTTGTGTCGAAACATATTGTGTTAAACCATAATAAGCTGCTGCTATATCATGGCTCATGGGGTCTTGATGGCAAATATCTAAATAATAGCTTCTTTCCGAAGTCCCATCTGAAATAATGACTTCGATTTCCATCATTTCCCCATCATTGGGTATAGCAAATGATGCGCTGCTAATGTTTCCAGAAGAAATGCTTTGAGTGTCAGCAGCTACATTAACGCCGTCTTTTTTATAGCGAATCGTTTGACCTTGTGAAAAACTAACACTGATAGTGAGGCTATTCATTCCATTTTTAGGTTTCACCCAATATACGCTCCGCCAACTAGCAAATTCACCAGGTCGCACAAACTCTCCGCCTGATATAGATATGAGCTCTGTCTCCAGTCGCCTGGGGAGCGAATGATTTTCCCAGCCTTGGTAGTTATCTTCACCGAAAGCAGATAAAGAATTACCATATGATGTCGCAATACTGTTATATCTTGGAGATACAAAAAATAAAACGAAAACTATTAATGTGCTAATAAAAATCAACAATAGTCTTATAGAAGTCTTTTGAATAATATTAACATTTTTGTTTAAATTTTTATCCATATTATCACTCACATTCAAAGCTTATTTAGTCATTATTCAAATTTTTTCGCTTGATTATATCGAGGCTAAGATGTCCCCTGCCTATAAGCATCAGCATAAACGGTAGGGTCATATATCTCATCAGTTGATAAGCATATCTCCTGCCTCGATGAAATCTACGCTCATTCGGTCATGACCGAGCAAGCTCGGTCGCGACTCTCATTTCGCTTGATTATATCACGGAAAACAATAGGAAATCAAATTACAAAATAAATGGGTTTCTGTCAAGTAAAAGTAGGCACGATTATTCAAATCTCGTAAAATATGTAAATTTTGGTGTCTTTCGATGCGGAAATTCTGAGTAATTGGGGTAAAATAAGCTGCAATAGGCAGATATGAAGAGT